>Ga0078972_1000352_pt1 | contig 190724 bp, 150 predicted proteins | sample YelNatPaOPGAMG01_FD_67568 | JGI IMG/M metagenome (GOLD analysis project Ga0078972, IMG submission 67568) | Hot spring thermophilic microbial communities from Obsidian Pool, Yellowstone National Park, USA - OP-RAMG-01 (SPADES assembly) (version 2) | ecosystem: Environmental > Aquatic > Thermal...
CTGCCAGAGTTCCTCAGCCGCCTGTTCATCGGTTTCAGGAAACGACAGAATCGTGGTCAACACAACCTGATCAACACCATAAAGAATCCTCTCCGTGTTATCGATCTTTACCCTGAAAGCTTTCTGTGCACTGCAAGAGCAGCCCATTTTTCACCTCGCACTAATTTTAAGCCTTGTCCAAAATTTGGTGCAAAGCATTCGTCGCTTCGCCAATCATCGAAGCATTAATATAAAAAACAAACGGGCTAATGTCAAGGGACAAAGCATGCGACATTATGCTGCCTAAGGGGCCATTTGGCGCTCTGGCTACGTCACGAAAAAGATTTCCTGCGTTTGATGCGCAAACTTTACTATCAACCTCCATCTAAGCATTGGAAGCAATAATTTACGTTCCAGAGTGAATCCTACGGACGATTCCGCTCATCCCCCATATGCATCCACCAAGATACGATCCCGAGGAATGCCTTTTCGGACCAGTACGTCAACCACAGCCTGCACGGTTTTTCGGGGACCGGCAACATATGCATCACGCATACTCAGATCAATTAGACTTGTCGCAAGAGCATTATATACCGTGCCCAGTTGGAAGATAACCCCTATAGGCGCTTTAAACCCGATCAAGTCGGCACGCGCAGTTAACACGCAGTAGAAATTGGCATTAGAAGTCGCCCATGTTTGTAAGTCATTCAGATGATAAAAATCGCTGGTGTCAGTTACTCCCCAGAACAATGCAATGTCGCGGTCTGGAACGAGCTTGAGTTGCTGCTCGATCATGGCTTTTATGGGTGCAAACCCAACGCCGCGTGCTACAAATAGCAGTGGAGTATCTATTGGCGAGCGTACACAAAAGTTACCCAGCGGGCCACGACCATGCAGCACATCGCCTACCCTCATATGCTCGAAAGCCCAGGTGGTAAAGCGACCTCCTTCTACACGACGCAAATGCAGTTCGACAGAGCCATCCTCATCAGGCGCGTTTCCGATGGAGTAGGCACGCGACATCCAGCGACCGCCTGGAACCCAGAGCTCCAGGTACTGTCCAGGAATGAACTGGCAAGTACAATCTGATTCACTCCGCGGCTTAAGTGTAACTAACAAAGTCCTCTCGTTGACGCGCGTGATTTTCTCCACCACCAACTGCAAGAGGTGTTCCGAGCGAGGGAGGGCTTCCTGCCAAGCCAGTTGCTCTTTTCGTCCTAACAGATCATCCTCGATGGCATGATGGACTGCGGGCTTAGCCAGCAAGTCAGCAACCGTCTGCAACGACGGGAAGCTGATGGCATTAGAGGGGCAAACATTGGCGCACGTCGTGCAACCTACCAGACAGTTGAGCGGATCAGCCACCACTGCCTTCTTTCGACCAAAGTCAAACCGGTATACGGAACGACCGCAACCGCTCACACAGGTGCCGCAGCCGATGCAAACATCCTCGTTGATCGTGGGATGCCAATCTATTTCTTCACGCGGAATACCATACCATGGTTTTGTAAGCTTAGGGTCAGGCATTGTATTTGATCCTCCGTTATTTGTTGTTATATGTAATGGTTATACCTGACATTTCTCAATCCTCTCCACCAGAGCAGCATCTGCTGCCACTGGCAGCGGGGTAGATATTTCCAGATTTATCGACATAGATGAAATTGGAGAAAACCTCCTTAACATTTTTGCTGCCACAATTAGGGCATGTTAAATCTAATTCCTTTTCTTTCTGCCTGATGGAGATAAAAAGGTCAAAATGTTCTCCACAATCGTTGCATTTGTATTCATACGTCGGCATTGCTTCCTCCTTGTGTTATTCATTTACTTCTTCACGCAGCCTCTTCACAATTTAGCTTCGTGTTGCAGGTCAGCACAAAACTTCTTGTATTCTCGAAGCAAAGCTTCTTTGTAGTCATCCTCTCGACTTCGTGACACGTAATTACCAAACTTTTTAATCCACATAAGCAGCTCTCGTTTCAATTGTTCCTCATCGTCAACGCCTGAGATATAGACGTTGAGGAAGGCATTCTCCAGACCAATTAAACCGGTATCGATATCACCAACTTTGATGATTTTCACTATTGGGTTAGCGCAACAATCGGGCATGGTCGCTCCGCTCAAGCTTTTTCAAGACACTTCGCCAAGTATCGAAATGAATGATCAAAAAAAATTTTAGCGCCTGCATATCACGTATCTATCAACCGACTTTGCTTTCTTAGCATCCTCTCGAATAGTTTCATCTTCTGCAAGATGCTCGCTTAGCAGTGCAAGCAATTCATCTGAAAGCCAGTTTCTCGCCCCTTTAACAAGTTTATAATTTACCCATTTCCCGTCCTTCTCGTCAATAATAAGTCCGGCGTCGCGCAAAATGGAAAGATGCTTGGACACCGTGGAAGTTGCCAAACCCAGAATAGCGGTGATTTCGCAGACGGCTAATGGCTTAACCTCCAACATCTTTAAGATACGCAGACGGTTGGGGTCGGATAATGCCTTGAATGTCCTGACAAAATCTCTCATCTTCCGAAACGGTTACTTCGAAATCTATCGAAATGAAATATAACATGCGTAATCTATTTTATCAAGTTCAAAGACTTCGGGCTATTGACTTGCTTTCATGTAGCTAAGCAACATTACTTATAATGAACGGGAATGGTCATTTTGAGTTAGCAAGTTATTGTAGAGCTTTGAGAACTCCTCTCGAATTTCATTGCGTACTCGTCGAAAAGTGGAGAGAACCTCTTCCTCGGTCCCTACAGCCTCCGCAGGATCATCAAAGTCAAAATGAAGACGATGGCGTACCTCGCCGGTGAACACCGGGCATGTCTCTTTGGCGCTGTCACACACGGTGATCACGTAATCGAACTGCTGATCGGTGAACCGCTCAACTGATTTCGGATGTGCCTTAGAAAGATCAATCCCCACCTCTCTCATTACCTCCACTGTTTTCGGATGCACTTGCGGCGCCGGCTCTGTACCGGCAGAAAAAACCTCAAGCGTTGGATCAAATGACCTCAGGAAAGCCTCTGCCATCTGACTGCGACAAGAGTTGCCCGTGCAAAGGATCAGGATTCTCATTCAGAATATCCCTCTGTGAACATGGATTTATTCCTCTCATAACATTAGTTCTCAAACTTTAAGTCGTGCCTCATCCAAAATTAAGCTCTTCATCTGGCGAATAGTCTGAGAAAGCTCCTCTTCCCAAGTAGAAAGGTCAGCGGCCTGAAATAACACTTCAATTGGTTCGGCGCTGCGCCGCAAAAACCATAACACGGTCCGCACAGTTGATAGTTCCGGATGCAATCGATGGAGAAGATAGGCATAGCACTTCATCTGAATGGCATATTGCTCAACAGCATACTGAAAAAGGTTCACCTGAGAAGGAAGATTGTCAGTCTTGTAATCCAGAATCCACCAGCCATGTTTAGGGTCATTCATCAGTCGGTCAATAATGCCGACGACAAAGTCTTCGCCAAGAGCAGTTGCAATTGTGTACTCGGTGAGAACCTCCGAAACGGATAGAATCTCCTCGCCAAAAGATGAGGTGAAAAGCGGCTGAAGCTGGGAAAGAATCTCTTTCATCACTTCGCTTAAGATCTCATGCGAACCTATCATCGCGCTCATGACCGAGGTGCGTACAATTGCCGAGAGAGACCCAATATCGGCATGCGTTCTGATATGCTTGAGCACATCATGAATGATCATCCCCCGCCGCGCAGGATCGAGCAATTCAGGAACATCGCTGTGCTCATCAAAACGGCTCACATCAATTCGCTCAATGATTGGAAGCTTCTGTGCTTCGGGGAATGTCCCGGTTCGATAGGACTCAAGGAATTCCTTCTTCGATTTGTAGAAAAGCTGGATCTGTGTTGCCGAGAAAAATTCTCCACGAATTTGTCCCGGGATAGAGTCAACATAAATATTTCCGGAGAACCCGGGGGTCGTCTCCTCATCTAAGAATGTTCCTTTGATCTTTCCCAAAGATTCCTGCTCGACGAAGACGGACTCAGCGTCGCGGCAGTGAATGACTAATTTATGAGGTGCGCCGAAGACGGACTCATCATCCCCGACTTCAAGGCTACTGTTATCCTGTTTCTTAGAACTAATTTCAGATAACGAGCGTAGATGAGAAGCACGCCGCACCTGTGTTTGAATGACGACATCCTGATCGCCGCGTCTGAGGTCAATTTGGAATTGATCCACTATCCACTGAAGGGGGGAGTTCAGCTCAACCCCTCGCTTTCCTATGGATGCCGATAAAACAAGATGATCGCGGGCGCGAGTCGTTGCCACATAGAGCACCCGCTTTTCTTCCTCCGCAGAACGTTCCAGTGCACGAAGTTTCATCAACTCAACAATCTTAGGTACCACCTTTTGATCACTTGCTTCCTCATCTCCATGGTCAAATAAGTTGGACAAGCTCGCTACTGGGAATCCGATTCCGAGTTCCTGGTCGACAATAGGAAGTGAAACGGCTGGCTGTCTTGCATTCAAGTAAGGAAGTACGACAATAGGAAATTCCATCCCCTTTGCTGCATGGATGGTAAGAATCTGCACAGCATTCTTTGGCTCAGCAACAGGTGCCTGTCCCTCCTCTGGTTCATGCTCAATCAGCTCATTCAGCCGTTCAACAAAGTCGAATAAACTTGCAAAACTCCGCCCTTCAAATTCGCGGGCTAAGCGAAGGAGCTTCTCGATGTTCGCCTTGTTTTGATCTCCTCTTTGACTTCCAGCGATAGCCCCAAGCCACCCTGTTTGCATCAAAAGACGTTGCACAAGGAGCGGAATGGAGAGTCTGCCGGCATGCCGAAGGTCGGAAGCAAGATGTTCAGCGGCTGATCGAACATGGAGCGGAGCAGTTTCAGACTGAGCATAATGCTGAAGTTTCTGATAGAATGTCCCTGACCCACCATACACAGCGATCGCATAAAGATCAGCATCGGAGAGTGTAAAAAATGGCGAACGAAGTATTCCCACGAGAGCTACATCATCTGCAGGATTAAGAAGAAACCGAAAATAGTTGGCAAAGTCATAAATTTCCTGTGTCTGATAAAAGCCGACTCCGGAACTCACCAAATATGGAATCTTGTATAGCCGAAGGACATCTTCTAACTTCCCAAGTCTTTTCCGGTTACGAAGAAGAATTCCGATGTCACGGAATTGAACTGGACGCGGATATTCCTTTCCATCAGCTTTACGTTCCCAAACGGTCGTTCCGTCTATCATAAAGGATAGAATCCGCCTTGCGATGGTCTCTTCTTCGGATAAAACTCCACTGCGTGCAAAATAATTTTCGTCCTGTGATGTTTCCTCTTCCTCTCCACTATCATGGTCGAGCTCGTCATTCTGCCAGCAAATAATCAACTCAATCCGACCGTCCGCATCGTTTGCCCGTCCCTTCACAAGCTCCTCATAGAAAACTCCACGAGCTGGATCATCAAGGAGACCCCGGAAAAGATGATTAACAAAGGCGACAAGGTTTGTTAACAATCTAAAACTCTCAGGCAATGAGAGGATTCCTCTTCTCTCCAGAAGAGTTCCGCCAAGAACTACATCACCATATCGGAGCGGCGATGGATTTTCTGAAGCGGCTTTCTGTATATCGAGTTTTGTTGCTTCGAAGATAGCTACATCGGCATTGCGAAATCCGAAAATCGATTGCTTCGGATCACCAACGATGAAGAGATTCCCCGAGCGATATTCATTGAGAAGCGGACGAAGGACTTCGTATTGCAGCCGATCAGTGTCTTGATATTCATCGACCATTATGAATGGATATTGGAGGCTCAACTGCTGCCGAATCTCTGGATGCTGCCGAAGGAGTTGCAATGTTTTTAGCAGGAGGTCTTCATAGTCGAGCATTCCTTCCGATTCCTTGAGATCATCAAAAGCGCTGCGAATGCGCTTATACAATTCGAGGATCACCCGAAGATGCTTCGTATAGGCAAGCATCGCCCGGTCGGACAAAAAGGCATCCGTCCCATACGCATCAATTCCGCCGAAGGCGGATTTGAGATGCCTGAGAACCCTGACAAACTGGCCGACCCACAAACTCCTTCCTTTCGGAAAGTCCACGGAGCTTTCAACGTCGGAAGGGAATGATTTCTTACGCAAGCTTTTCCAATCTGCCGTAAGGAGTGCAGAACCGATTGTCCACAGTTCCCTGCACCGAGCTGCAAATTCAAGATCTTCCCTATAAAGCAAGTCAAGGTGAGGACGGAGATCGCGGGAACATGCCGAAAAGGAGATAGCGGTACTCAAAAGCTCATGATGACGCCTGAGCTGAGAGAGGAGCTCGCGATTTTCCACCTCTTGCCAAAAATGGATTAGCTCGGCATCCGTTTTCTCAAAAATTCCTGTATCGATGAGACGATCGATGACATCGCGCTTTTTTAATGCAAGGCGAAGAACATCCTCCAATGTCCTTCGTCCGAGCGAACGGAGTGTGTCAAGAACGCGTTCTTTTTCGCCGAAGGCGGAGTTAATCACTTGAGTTGAAGAGTCTCGGCTGGAAAGGATCTCCGCGAAAGTTTTCCGAAAGGCTTCATCCATAAGGCGATTCGTATCCAGTGTCCCACCTATTGTGAATCCCGCATCGATGCCAGCCTCCACAGGATACTGACGCAGAATGCGGGCGCAGAAAGCATGAATTGTGCTGATCGGGGCAGACGGGAGCTCGCTGCGAATTTCCTCAAGGCGGCTCAGTCGAGATAGCAACTCTTCATCAATACGCAGACCATTCGATTGAAATGTCAGAACTTGAGCACGGAGCTGGCGAATTTGAGTTTCCACTTCGCTGGCAATTCGCCGCGAAAGCTCACCCGCTGCTTTCTCAGTGAAGGTAATGGCAACGACGTTTTGTACCTCTGCGCGGGTATTAAGCAAGATCTCAACAAATCGCCGTGCAAGAACTGTGGTCTTTCCAGAGCCAGCATTCGCTGTTACCGATAAATGCCGATGGAGGTCAAGAGCCTTTTCTTGTTGACGTGTGAGCATGGGTCTATTTTGTTTTTAGCAAGCGAACCCTTTAGAGAATGTTTCAACAGTAATATACGGAAATCTCTTATGAACTTGTAGCATTTCCTCAATGCGCAACTCCACTTGTTGAATTTTCAGCAATTCCTTCTTAAATTTTGAAACAACACTCAGAGTGATAGACATGCCGAAGAAGAACCGTACCCTCCTGCTTGATGGCAACTCTCTTACGATAGAACAGGCATATGAAGCCCTTGCTCCAGCGATCCATATTGGCTTAACTGCTCAGGCTCAGCGTAACGTTAACCGAGCTCGAGCTTTAGTTGATCGGTGGCTGGAGAGAGATGAAACTATTTACGGCGTTACAACCGGTGTGGGTGAGTTCAGCAACATCCGTATTTCACACGGTGAGCTTGAACAACTCCAGGAGAATCTAATTTTCAGTCATTCTGCGGGGGCGGGTGAACCTTTGCCGCCCGAAGTTGTCCGCATGATGATGCTCCTTCGTGTCAATGCACTCGCGAAGGGATATTCTGGAATTCGCCTCGAAGCCCTCAATCACCTCATCGCCATGTTTAATGCAAATATTCTTCCCATAATTCCTTCCCAGGGTTCGGTTGGCGCCAGCGGCGACCTGGTGCAGCTTGCCCACCTCGTCCTGGCTATGATGGGAAAAGGAACCGTATGGTACAACGGCAAGACAATTAGCGCCAGGGCTGCACTCCGACAGGCTGGACTTGATACAGTTCGTCTCGCTGCAAAAGAAGGGCTTGCATTCATCAATGGGACCCAAATGATGACTGCCTACGCGGTGATTGCAGTTTATGAGGCACGTCAATTGGCGAAGAGCGCAGATATTGCAGCAGGGTTAAGCGTTGAAGCCTTAAAAGGGACGGACCGAGCATTCGATTCTCGGATTCACCGGCTTCGACCGCACAAAGGGCAGGAGCTTGTTGCTTCAAATCTACGACGCCTCATGAGAAACAGCGAACTACGAAAATCACATTTGCACGGCGATTCTCGCGTCCAGGATGCATACTCCGTCCGGTGTATTCCCCAAATCCACGGGGCATCTCGGGATGCAATTGATTATGTGTGGAACATTGTGACAACAGAAATCAATTCCGCAACTGATAACCCACTGATTTTCCCTGACAGCAAGGAGCACCTTGAGGGAGGGAATTTTCATGGCCAACCTATTGCACTGGCGATGGATTTTCTTGCCATAGCCCTTTCAGAGCTTGGGAACGTTTCTGAGCGCCGCATCGAGAGACTTGTCAATGGAACTCTCAGCGGACTTCCACGGTTTCTTACATCTAAAGGTGGGTTGAATTCCGGTATGATGATCGCTCAATACACAGCCGCTTCACTTGTCTCTGAAAATAAAGTGCTTGCTCATCCTGCCAGCGTCGATTCAATTCCAACTTCAGCAAATCAAGAAGATCATAACAGCATGGGTTCCATCAGCGCTCAAAAGGCATATCGCATACTAAGGAACGTGCAGACAATCATTGCCATTGAACAAATGGTTGCTTGCCAGGGAATTGACTTTGCTCGCCGAGCAAACAATGGGCTCGTCATGAGACTCGGAGCTGGAACACAGCCCGCGTACGATCTTATACGTAAACACATTAAACATCTGGAGCGCGACCGCATTCTCCACAACGATATTCAAACGTCTCTCAGGCTTCTGCGTAGTGGTGAGGTGCTGCGAGCGGTTGAATCTGCAATTGGCAAGCTTTCATAAATCTTAGACGAAGGAGAAACTGTTGAAAATACCGGAGAAAATTCTTCAGGCTGTCCCGAAAGTACTTTTGCACGATCATCTCGACGGGGGCTTACGACCGCAAACAATTATTGAGCTGGCACATGATCAAAAATACAAAAAGCTTCCTACGGAGGACCCCGGCGAACTGGCGCAGTGGTTCTTTCGGGGCGCAAATCGAGGCAACCTTCCTCTTTATCTCGAAGGATTTGCTCACACAACCGGCGTGATGCAAACGGAGGAGGCGCTCGAGCGCGTTGCATATGAGATGATGGAAGATATGAAAAATGACGGTGTTGTTTACGTCGAGACACGCTTCGCACCTGTTTTCCATACTCAGCGGGGACTTCATTGGGAGGAAATTGTTGCCGCAGTGCTCCGCGGACTTGAGCGAGGGAAAAAGGATTTCGGAGTAGGATATGGTCTCATCATCTCAGCGATGCGTAACATGCAACTTTCTCAGGAGATGGCCGAACTGGCAGTCGATTTTCGTGATCGCGGCGTGGTCGGATTCGACCTTGCAGGGGAGGAAGGAGGATATCCTCCAAAGAAGCATGTCGAGGCTTTTCACTACATTCAACGAGAGAATTTTAACATCACAATTCATGCCGGGGAGGGGTTCGGCAAGGAATCAATCTGGCAGGCAATCCAGTGGTGCGGAGCGCATCGCATCGGTCATGCAACCCGGCTCATTGAGGACATCGCTGTCGCCGACGATGGTAGCGTTGTAAAGTTCGGGACTCTCTCACAGTATGTCCTTGACAAGCGGATCCCTCTGGAAATCTGTCTGAGCAGCAACGTTCACACAGGGGCAGCGAAAAGCCTTGAAGAGCATCCATTTGGGCTCTATTTCCGCGAAAAATTTCGGGTTACCCTCAACACCGATAATCGGCTTATGAGCAATACAACCCTTACAAAGGAATTTAAGATCGCTGCCGAAGTATTCCATCTCACCTACGACGATATCGAAAAGCTCACCATCAACGCTATGAAAAGCGCATTTATTCCATATGCTCAGAGAATTGATTACATTTATAATGTGATCAAACCTGGGTTCGCTAAAATGCGCCGGCGATTGCCAAAAGGGGAAAAGGCAAAGGCTTAAGAATGGGAAATCTTTTCTCAGCTACAGGATATCTGGTCGAATCTCCCTCAGATCTCGACGAGCTCATCACGGAGTCCACCTTTGGCGGATTCGAGGATATGTTCCAGTTCGATTACTTCGGTCAGGAATTGATCGGTGCAGTCCATGATGCTGGCAATGGGGTTGAACTATGGGGAACCTTCGTTTCAATGCAGCATCAACCTTATCTCGTAGCGTTGACCCCTGCATACCGTGGACAGACACAAATCTCGCTCACGAACTGGCATATAGAAGAGGGTGACCAAAATCAGTATGAATTTTTCCTTGAAGGAGAAGATGTGAAAAGTGGGGAGGAGGTTGTCTGCCGCGCTGTGAATCTTCTTCAGTATGGTTCAATAGAGGCGTTGGAAACACGTGAGACACTTACGGTAGGGTTAAGCGGATTAATGCTTAAAGGGAGGGTGATTTCTTCCTCTGCAAATGTAACCGAGGATTCCTGGGCTATTGAAGAAGAACTATGGGAACTGCAAAGGCGATTTGAAGAGGGGGATGCTTCAGCGGAACAGGAATTTCTTAAGGAATACGAGAAATTTATTAAAAAAATAAGCCGCTCTAAGTCAAACCCAGAAGGATTGCCTCATGTTCATCGAGAATTTCGTCATATAGAGGATTTTCCTGATCAGTCGAAGGCGGACTCATCCGTCGAAGGCGGACTTGCAAAAAATTCGCTGTACAGAATTACAGGGGAAGTGCTGGATTCTCGAAACTTTCTCAACGAGGAAACAGATACTGAACTTTTGTGGATGTACGTCGATGTTGGTCCTATTACGATCGAGATCGTGATCAACCGAGACGATCTATCAGGCGAACCTGTACACGGTTCGATGCTAACCGGGATTTGTTGGCTTGAAGGATTCATTGGCGAAGAAGTTCAATAATAACCGCGGAGATATATGAACGGAGGCAAAGATGGAACTGAAGACCGTTTCGATCGAAAAACCAGATGATATGAATTTCATTCTCGGCCAAGCACACTTCATCAAAACTGTAGAAGACATCTACGAAGCCATCGTCTCGACGAATCCGAACATGAAATTTGGTGTCGGGTTTTGTGAATCCTCAGGGCCTGCGCTGGTCCGATACGTTGGCAACGATGAATCCCTTATTGAGCTCGCCAAGAAAAATGCGCTCTCCATTGGGGCCGGACATTCGTTCATTATTTTCATGCAAGGAGGATATCCAATAAACATTCTCAACGTCATCAAGTCACTCCCGGAAGTAGCAGCTATATACTGCGCCACGGCGAACCCGGTTGAGGTAGTCATTGCAGAGACCGAGCAGGGAAGAGGAATCCTTGGGGTAATTGATGGCTTGAAAACGCGGGGCATAGAAACGGAAGAGGATATTAAAGTAAGAAAGGAATTCCTCCGAAAAATTGGTTACAAACTGTAAACTAAGAGGAGGCAAGATGAAACCTTTTCTGCGATGGGTTATAGGAATTCTGGTCGCTGCGCTTATCCTGGCGATCATCTGGTTCATAAGCCAGCAACGAGCGTATCAAAACATTCGAGCAACAGCCCGTGAAGAAGTGAAAGCTCTTTTTGACTCCCTCACTGTCCGCAGGTTCTTTTCGGGCCAGATGACAATTGGTCCATTCTCAGCAGCGGTACGTCAAGGCGATTTCTTATTCATCTCCGGGCAGATCGCATTGCTCGCTGACTCACTAACGCTTCTCCGCGGGAGCATCGAGCAGGAGACGCGGCAGGTAATGGAAAACCTTGGAGGGGCGTTGCGAAACGCTGGCTACGAGTACCGTGATGTAATCTCCACAACAATTTTCCTAAAGGATCTTAACGACTACGAGAAAATTAATGCGGTGTATGCTGCTTACTTCCAAGAGGGCTCGTATCCTGCGCGCACCGTTGTTGAAGTTTCTCGCATGCCAATGAATGCTCGCGTCTCGATCAGTGCTATCGCTTTCAAAGAACACAAGTAAGGGTGGAGGAGTTGACCATGGGATTTGAGGTGTTTGATCCGAAAAATATTCGTGCGCCGCGTGGAACAACACTCAACACCAAAGGATGGGTCCAAGAGGCGGCGCTTCGCATGCTTCAAAACAATCTTGATCCCGATGTTGCAGAAAAACCCGAGGAACTCATTGTCTACGGTGGTACCGGAAAGGCGGCACGTAACTGGGAAGCATACCACGCAATTGTCAAAAGTCTGAAAGAACTTGAAAACGATGAAACGCTTCTTGTCCAATCGGGCAAACCTGTTGGAATTTTTCGCACGTACCCGGATGCACCGCGTGTTCTCATCGTCAATGCAATGCTTGTCCCGAAGTGGGCAACCTGGGATGAATTCCGTCGACTTGAGGCACTGGGACTGACAATGTACGGACAAATGACTGCAGGTAGTTGGATCTACATTGGCACGCAGGGAATTTTGCAAGGGACGTACGAAACATTTGCTGCGGCTGCGAACAAATACTTCGGTGGATCACTCTCTGGAAAATTTCTTTTGACCTCCGGCTTGGGCGGAATGGGAGGAGCACAGCCACTTGCTGCTACGATGAACGGCGCTGCATTTCTCGGCGTAGAAGTGGATCGCACTCGAATCGAAAAGCGCCTGAAGACAGGCTATGTCGATATGATGACAGAGAACCTCGATGAAGCATTGGCGATTGTCCTCAGAGCAAAAGAGAAAAAGGAGGCTCGTTCAGTAGCTCTTCTTGGTAATGCTGCCGAAGTGCTTCCTGCTATTCTCCAGCGCGGCATCATCCCCGATGTTCTAACAGACCAGACTTCAGCACATGACACCCTGAACGGCTACGTCCCCGCCGGTATTCCGTATGAAGAAGCTCTCTCACTTCGAAAGAGCGATCCGGCGAAATATATTGCCCTTGCGAAGCAATCCATTGTAAAACATGTCCAGGCGATGCTTGAAATGAAGCGGCGCGGCGCTGTGACATTTGATTACGGCAATAACATTCGCGGCGAAGCACATGCAAACGGTGTAAAGGATGCCTTCGAGATCCCGGGCTTCGTCCCGGAGTATATCAGGCCCCTTTTCATGGAGGGGAAAGGTCCCTTCCGCTGGGTGGCTCTTTCTGGAGACCCGGAAGATATTTACCGAACCGATCGGGCTGTCATGGAGACCTTCCCTGAGAACAAGCCTCTTGTACGGTGGATTGAGCAGGCAGAGAAAAAAGTACATTTTCAGGGATTGCCTGCACGTATCTGCTGGTTAGGCTATGGTGAGCGTGCCAGGATGGGGAAAATCTTCAACGAGCTTGTTGCGCGAGGTGAAGTAAAGGCTCCAATCGTCATCGGGCGCGATCATCTCGATTGCGGTTCAGTCGCATCTCCAAATCGCGAAACTGAAAAGATGAAGGACGGAAGCGATGCCATTGCCGACTGGCCCATCCTGAATGCGCTCCTCAATGCAGTTGGGGGAGCAAGCTGGGTGAGTGTCCATCATGGTGGCGGGGTGGGAATCGGATTCAGCATTCATGCCGGGATGGTGATTGTTGCCGATGGAACGCCTGAGGCGGAACGGCGCCTGGAACGCGTCTTGACATACGACCCCGGAATCGGGATCGTGCGCCATGCAGACGCAGGTTATGAAAGAGCAATTGAAAACGCAAAGCGATGGGGAATTAAGATACCTATGATTATCTGATCAAGTGGTCCCAGTATACAGGCTCTCGGTGTTTTGCTATTTGATACTTGTTCTCCATTGAGGTGCGCCGCCGCAGTCCGATTTTAGAAAGGACGAGAATTAGGGAAAGGTAAAATAGCAGGCTCGGTTGCGCACCGCAGATTATTTTCCCTTACGGCAAACTTGACGAAACACCCGAAGGAAATTTTCACCAAGAATTTTCCTCACCTGTGGCGGAGAGAACCCCCGGTCAAGAAGCTCACGTGTAAGTCTCGGAAAATCGGTCACATCTTTGAGCCCTATAGGCGTTACACCAATGCCATCGAAGTCTGAGCCAAGCCCAACGTAATCGATCCCCACAAGCTTCACAATGTATTCAATGTGATCAACAATCCGACTGAGCGGAGGACGAATACTGTCAATTTCGTTTTTCAACAAGCTTCTCCGCGCAGCAACATATCCAGCATGGTCTTCCCGATACAGCGCCTGAAGCGAATCCAGCTCGTGAGTGTGCTTCTGGAGGATCTCGGCGTAGCTTCGTTCAAATGATGAATCAAGATATCCCGGATAGAAATTGATGCAAACAATTCCACCGCTTTTTGCAATTGCTCGGATTTGGTCATCCTTCAAATTACGGTAGTGATGAGCAAGGCTATACGCACATGAGTGAGAAGCAATAATAGGCTTTGTGGATTCGTGAATAATGTCCCAAAATGATCGCTCACCAAGGTGAGAGACATCAACCATGATTCCAAGCTCGTTCATGCGGTGGATTGCGGCTCTTCCAAGAGCTGTTAGTCCAGCAGGACGAAGATACGATTTGGAGCTTTCTTGAAATTTTTCTGGATGCTCAACCTCATCCTCTGCAGAGCTTGCCCATGGTGTTGTATCGTTCCATGTGAGAGCAATATAGCGGACACCTCTGTGGTAAAGACTATCGATTCGAGCAAGATCACTGTCCAGAGCAACACCACCCTCCAAACCGATTAACGCAGCAAGCTTACCTTCACGGACGAGTCGTTCTGCTTCATCGGCGCTCCTTGCGATACCGATCTCCTCGGGGTGATGCCGCACGAGCGACTCCAGCGAATCAATCATCTCATTGGCTCTCTGGTAGGCTCTCTCTTTAAACTCGGGGTCTACCCAAACAGAAAATACCTGCACATTCACCCCTCCTTCCCGAAAACGAGGCAGGTCAGAATGCCCACGTTGGGTGCGAACGCCAATGTCTTCCCCTTCCATCATTCGGAGGAGAACATCGTTATGCGCATCCACCACCGTCCAGACAGGGACCTGTCTCACTTGTTTCCTTGCATTATCCCCCGTACTGGTATATTGCAACGCGTCCCCGCTTTGCCCACCGATCCAGCCCTTCGCAGGCTCGATTGTCGGTAGTGTAAGGAAAATCAATAAAAGAGCCTTCTCAAATCGATTTAGCATATATTAGCCTCGCCATGCTTTGTATTCACGAACTCGCTGCAGTCGACCGATTGCGGACTCAGCGGGTAGTTCCCCCCTCTTTCGCCTGAGGCGGACTCGAGTGCCAAAATGGCGCTAAGCCCTCTTGAATGCATAACCACTTTGACATGTGTCCGGAAACCAGGTACCTGACCAACTCTTGGTAAGCCGAGGTTCACAGGTAAACCGGGGTCTTACTATTAGATCAGTCAGGCTAAACTGCTAGGCGGTGTGGTTTCTCCGCCAGCTGGAGTCTCTCCACCTTCTGGGCGCGCAGGAGCAGGCTCAGCAGGGGCAGGCGCTTTCATCGCTTTCTCTTTCGCCTTGATTTCCTGGACTTCTTTCCTGATTTCAGCTGCCTTCCTCTGAAGTTCCCTCATTGCCTTACGAATCCGCGTCCCTGCAGACCTATTCCCTTTCTCGTAAAACTTCAAAAAATCCTTCTCGAAGCTTTCTACAAGCTCTTTCAATTCTTGATAGCGGCTCATGTTGCCCTCCTTATTGGTTAATGAAGTAATGATCAGTTCGTCCCGGGAATCCGGGATTCAATGAATTTTCTTGAATTCCTTTTCAAGGTGTACGAGCATCTCCTCACGGCGTTCAAAAAGGCGCTTTGGGGCCCTTGGGGGATGCTTCGCCAGGGCATACGAAGTAAGAATCGGAAGTGCGATCGTGGAATCCGCATAGACCACAACAGCGTCAGGCAATCTCTCCGGATCCACCTTCCCCCAGCTTACTGCCTCAAATGGAGTAGCACCCGAGAGCCCTCCTGTATCAGGCCTAGCATCCGTAATTTGCAGAAAATAATCGTGCCCTTTCTCCTTTATACCAAGCACCTCTTGAATTTGCGGCTCCGTTTGAAGCATGAAATTTTTAGGTGATCCGCCCCCGACAATGAAAACAGCACTTTTACCCTTTGATCGGCGAGCAGAACCTGCATCCCTTTTAGCATACAAAACGATTGCTGCCGTCTCATTCACGTCAGCGGCTACATTCAACCTCAACTTGTTGCCAACAAGGACGGTTTCAGCAATGTTCATCCCGATTGAACTATCTCCGGGTGCCGAGGTATACACAGGCACGCCGTACTCGTATGCCGCTGAAAGAATGCTCTTCGACCTGATCCCTAAGATGCGCTCACGCTCAGCTATATATTTCCCGACCAAGTGATGGAATTCTGCAGTGCTCATTTCACGTTGAAACTCAGGCGCCTGAACAATCTCTCTATAAAAAGAATCGGTCGAAAGAAGGACATTATAATCAAACAAGATATCGTATATCCGAACAACCTTTTCCTTTCTCAGCATGCGGTCATCGACAAATGGTGTCCCTCTGTGAAGGCTGTAGCCAATAGCAAAATGCGTGTCGTGATATAAATTTGCCCCAGTACTGACAATCCAATCGACGAAGCCATTTTCAATCAAGGGGACAATGCAAGAGCCACCTAATCCAGCTGGGGTCAAGGCTCCGCTGAGACTTATTCCGACCGTAACATCGTCTTCCAACATCTTTTGCACAAAAAGTTGTGCCCCCTCGCGAAGCCGGGCTGCATTGTATGCCTGAAAAAAGTTGTCAACGAGCTGAGTCACCGGAACGTCAGGTGGAATGGGGCTCGCAACGATTTCTTGACCCTTGAGAAAACGAGACTTCCCCATTTCTTCCAACCTGATTGAGCAAAAAGCAAATCTTTAATTTACCCTAAAATATAGCAATTTTTAGGGATTGTGCAAATAAAAGGGAAAAAGTTACTTCAGGTGGACTTGACAAACGCGATACACGTAACAGCACAGCTCCAACAGAGCCACAACAACGTAGCTAAAGCATCCCGTTCCGCTTCCTCAGAAACCATTCCAAACTGAATATCAAGACGACGATGCTTATGAGGTACGGATTTCTCCAAGGTGTGAGGTCATAAGAAGTGGAAGCCTCGGCGGACTTGAGAGCATCTGAGGTGGCGAGAGGATCCAATAGCCCTTTTATGTTCTCCGGAAACACCATTGTTCCTCCTGTTCGATGTGCAATTTGCCGAAGGAGCGAAACATTCATGCGGGTTTCAGTGAACTCCACGTTGACCTCACCAACTGTGAACCTTCCTGTATCGGCACCAACAATAACAGGATTCTGGCCACCGAGCGTAGCGGTGCCGACGAATGAATAGCGTCCAGCAGGGAGCAATCCAGCATCTCCTTCGTAGCGCCCATGACCGCTTGGGGATAGGAAAAGCTCTCGTTGAACTCCCCCTTCACCGCGAATGGCAACTTTCACCTCAGCATTTTCAATCGGGTTATACCCCTGATCATATACCTGGCTAAGAAACCTAACAGGCTCGCTACCGTCGAACAGCTCTTTTGTCGCTATGACCTGAACCGGCTTCTCGTCCTCTTTAGTTGTCAACCAGCGGATAGCATTCGCAATAAATGGCTGGAGCACCCCACCTCCTGGATGATTGCCCTCAGCAAGAAGTTGCCATCGCCAAATTCCGTACCCGAGTACAGCCAGTGAACGATAATGATTCAGCCGCCGGGTAACAATAAGAGGCTCGTTTGTGGTCACATTCTGTATACGCACAAATCCAAGAACGTCCGACTCGGGCTTTGCTTTAAACGAGCTTTGTGTTCTGAAGATAGGGGGCAACTGATTCCATGAATCGATTCCATTGCTCCCGGAGAGTTGGAGCAGCGCATTAAAGCGCTGAGACTCCGGGATTTGCACAAACACTTGAAACTCATCCCGCTTAATGCTCTGGACATTTACGGGCAATACGCCTTCAAGGGATCGAAGTTTGCCAAGGTCAACTTCACGACTCAGGATGAGGAAAATTGGCTTCCGCTCTTTTTCAACAACAGTCTTAATCTGCCGCAGAAGTTCATCCCCCGAAGAAGGGAGTGGATAGCCAATGAGCACAATGCAATCCGCATGGCTTAAATCACCAACTGAGGGTGTCCCCTCAAAAAACTCGCTTCCGATCTTCCCTATGTATGTTTTCACTGTAAGGTTTGGGTCTGCGTCAAGATTTCGGCGTACAAATGCTACATCAGGGCTCGGCGCACCCGCGATGAGAAGAATACGAAGCTTGCTTTTCAACACACGCACAAAAAAAAGTTTGCTGTTATTCTTAGTCGTTAATTCCCCTTTTAGCGGAGCAACATCAACCATGTATTGCTTGATCCCTTCACCGGAGGGGGTAAATGAAAGATGAGCAATATATTCACCATCCCCACGGGTGGCAAGTAATTGCCTATCAAGGAGAGAGCCTCGCTCATCGCGTAGAGCGACCTGAAGATTCGCATTATCATAGCCGCTGCACCGGAGTGTAACATCCACTGGCAGCTTCGCTCCAGCGTAGGCAATACTGTTAGTGACAACATGGAGCAATGAAACATCTTTCGGCTCATTTGAATCGCCCACAGCGACAACTGAGACTGGAACGCCTAATCGCTCTGCATCGTAAAGAGGATTCTCACCTTCATTCACTGCTCCATCCGAAATGAGAACAACCCACTTGAGGTTTTCAATGCGCTCATCAGTTCGCAGCGTACGGAACGCGTTTGCCAGATCAGTGACAGGTCCGTTGAAAGAAATTGAATCTGATGAAAGTGAAGATAAACGGCTTAATCTCTCTCCGAAAAGAAACGGCTTCACCGAAGCATGCTTTTCAATCTCTTCCCAAACACGATTCTGCAAGATCTCTTTAGTGATCCCCGCACGAGTCTTTGAGGCTGCCTCATCTCTAACGGACATGCTCTTTGAGCCGTCGATAAGGACAGCAATTGCTGGCGGCACAGTAAAATGGCGAGTAACCGTCACTACAGGACCAAAGAGAAGGATGACAAGCAAGAACAAGCCAGCCCCGCGGAGGCTTATCAGGACGAAACGAAGCCAATTCCGAACTGGGGGCGTTGTGCTCCGATAAGCAAAGGCACTAAAACCAAACGCTAAGAGAGCTGCTACGACAAGCCAGAGCCATGAATGCGCAAAGTGAATGTATATATCAGCCACCGTGAATCCACCTTTGACAGACAACGCTAATGGACCAGTACCATCTTTCTTGTTTGACTAAAATTCGGCATAACCGCACGAACAAAATAAATTCCCGAAGCCAGCGGCATACCTCTATCATCCTTCCCGTCCCAGAAAAGTCGCTGCACCGTAGCCGATGTAAAATTATCGAACAATGTTCGTACGCGCTGACCAAGAACATTCCATATCTCCACGGTAAGGTAACCGGCCTGGGGAACGTCAACCTGGATATTCGTCCCGGCATTGAACGGATTGGGGTAGTTCTGATAAAGCTTGAACAGAGTAGGGACATAGGATGGCGGCTTAGTCGTATCGATGAGCGCAACAGAGGCGTCCCTCGTTGTGAATCTATAGAATCGGGCCGGAGCTCTCGCAGGGGTTACAGCGCTGTTCCCTGTTCCATCAACAGCGGTGAAATAAAAAAAGAGAGTGTCGTCTGCACCAAGATTGGAAATCGTTGCGCTAAACCAGCCAGATTCCGAAGCCGGGAAGAGATTCAGGGTCTGGTCCTGACTTCGCCCCCAATAAGTCATGGATACGCGTAGTGGCGGAACGCTGTCTCGAGACACCGCAGCGATGGAGAACGTGGCTCTCCCATTCTGAAACGACACTTCCGGTCTGTTACTGAACACAGGACCAGGGAAAGAGAGCACCGCATTATATGCATCAGCTATCCCCCATCCATAATAATTGTTGGGCCAAGTGGAAGTGTAGAGCGGATCTGAAACATGCCTGGCGGTGTTCATAAGCGCAGCACGGACTTCCATTGGTGTCAGCTCAGGTCTCGCTGAGAAAATGAGCGCCGATATGGAGGCAACAAGAGGTGTAGCAAATGATGTCCCATTGTGCCAGTAATATGGTGTGTTGGGGGCAAATGAAACGCTATAGACCGCAATTCCCATGGCACTCACTTCAGGTTTCGTTCGCCCATCATTTGTAGGACCACAGGAGGAAAATCTTGCAAATCTGCCGAGGGAATCAACAGCTCCGACAGCGACAATGCTATCAGCATCGGCAGGGGTAAGTAATGTGCCAAGCTGAGGAGTTGAATTACCGCTGTTCTCGTTGCCCATAGCTGTGACCACAAGAACCCCCTTTCTGGCCGCAATAGCCGCCGCGATAGAGGTTTTAGCAGTCCTCCCATTAAAATCACCGTGACTGTAGAAGTACCCAGTCCCATCATCGAAAACATTGTAACCGAGCGAACTGCTCACAACCTGGACTCCAAGTCGTTCCATCCACTCAATCCCGGCAACCCAATTGTCTTCCTCAATGCGAGTCTCCGTAGGGACATACTCAGTTTTTGCCAACACGAAACTTGCTCCGTATGCCCCACCGATCAGTTCCCCCGGAGCATATGCGGCAATTACCGAAAATGTTTCAGTCCCGTGATTGTCTTGTGCGGGATAGTCAGGATACTGTTGCCCGGAAACCGGAGCCTGGTTTGCGGTAATGCTATCCTCCTGGACAAAATCATACTCAGCTTTGACGTCAGCATTGTGCAGTGCCTCATTAGTTCGCCATCGAAAGCCAGTATCGAGCATGCCTACGAGCACATCCTTTCCGACGATCCCGAGTTGATGAAGGCGTTCAATATCATGAAATCTAATTTGCTCAAGCGACGGACCGTAATCGAGTGCGGCACCTGTTCTCGATATTGCACCCTTGCTCGATGAGTGCTGCGGCGTAGAGAGGAATTCTGGCAATGCGGGTTCCGTACGTTGGAACACAGCGACGGGCTCAATGGAACGGACAAAAGAAAGATGCTGAAGGGAAGCCCTCTGAGTTGAGTCAAGTTCTGCAGTCACTGCGTTGAACCATCTCGACTCAACATGGATGCATATGCCAAGGGACTTTAGTGAATCGCGGTATGGCTGATAGATTGGAAGATCAAGGGAATCAATGAGGTCGGTCTGAGGAAGAACTTTCTCGCGTCGTTCAACAGCTCTAGGGTCAATATCGTTCAGAGTTTTCTCATAAAGCGTGGATCCGCGTTCAAGACTGGCGGCATGAGATTGAGGTCCTTTATCGGTGAAAAAGATCCACCAGCGATTCCCTGCATGGAGCGGGTAATTCCACACCGCAGAGGCGATGACAGCAAAAATTATCCTGCGCCACATCACGCCCTGAACGTTTCGAGGAGTCTTTCCACAATCTGAATTGCTGTCACGCCATCAGCTTCAGCATTAAAATTGGGTATGATTCTATGGCGTAGGACAGGCCCTGCAACAGCGCGAACATCGCTAATATCTGGGGTATATCTCCCATCCAGTACAGCACGGGTTTTCGCTCCAAGAATAAGGTACTGCGAAGCTCGAGGTCCAGCTCCCCAGCTGAGCCAATCTTTAATAAACTGCGGCGCCAAACCATTCCCTTTGGGACGCGTCGCCCCAACAAAACGAACAGCAAACTCTATAACCTCATCTGCAACCGGAACACGCCTGACCAGATCCTGGAGATAAATGATTTCTTCAGCATTAAGGACACGTTCAAGCTTTGGCTCATAGAGGCTCGTAGTTGTCTTTACAATTTGTACCTCTTCTTCGAAGGACGGATAGTCAAGCCAGAGATTAAACATAAATCTGTCAAGCTGCGCTTCTGGAAGTGGATAAGTTCCTTCCTGCTCGATCGGATTCTGGGTTGCGAGAACAAAAAACGGCTCATCGAGAACGTAGGTCTGTCCTGACGCCGTCACACGATGTTCTTGCATCGCTTCGAGAAGTGCTGCCTGAGTCTTCGGCGGGGTGCGGTTGATTTCATCAGCGAGGATTATGTTCGCAAAAACAGGTCCTTTTACAAAACGGAAGACCTTCTCCCCCGTTGTCATATTCTCTTCGATGATCTCCGTGCCGGTAATATCGCTTGGCATAAGATCGGGGGTGAACTGAATGCGGCTGAATTTCAGATCCAGTACCTGTGCCAGAGTCTTGATGAGAAGAGTTTTTGCTAATCCCGGAACACCTACAAGCAAACAATGCCCCCGAGACAGAAGCGCTATGATAAGTTGTTCAATAACTTCATCTTGCCCTATGATGACCTTAGCGATCTCATTTCGAATCTTTCGGTATGCCTCATTGAGCGCAACAACTGCTTCACGGTCGCTCAACGCTCGTAATGATGACGACTTTTTCACAGCTGATTCTCCGGAATGAAAAGAGGAACGAGAAGATGGCTGTTTCCCCTCGCCATATTTCTTAGAAGAAGCCGAGATTTTCGCATTTCTCATCTCCCTTCGGCGGATTCCCTCCAGTAAATTTTCCTTTTCAGTTCACTAATCCATTGTGCAAATTCGCGATTTCTCTTCTCAGCGAGCGCATATTGCTCAATAAGCCGGTAATCGTCAATCAAATTAATTGCATGTTCCGGGATCCGCTTATTGAGAAGGACAATGTGAAAACCATATCTATTACCTACCGCGAGTTTCACCGGCATGCTGATTTCGCCGGGCTTCAAAGAATCAACGACCTGCTGCATTTCAGGGCTGAGCTGATTAACTGGAATAATGCCAAGCTCACCACCGAGGTTTCTGGTTTCTTCATCTTCGCTGTACTTCTTTGCCATATCAGCAAATGATGCGCCGTGGAGAACTTCTTCGCGGATCCGTTCCAGAAGAGCAATTGTTGAATCATCATCGGCGGCTGTACGCTGAATCTTGATGAGGATGTGCCTCGGATGAATCGTTTCCCCCCTTCGACCGAGGAGCTGAATGATGTGGTAGCCAAATTCCGTGAGCACTGGGGAGCTGATCTGATTTTCCTTAAGCGAGAAGGCTACCTCTTCAAAAGCCTTCACCAGTTCCCCTCGTCTTATCCAACCCAAATCACCACCCCCGGACGCCGAAGCTTTGTCTTCTGAGTATCGTCGAGCAAGCTCTGCAAAATCCGCTCCTGCTTTCAGACTATCTTCCAATGCCTTGGCTCTGGCAAAAGCATCGTTGAGCGCCTGAGGGCTGATCTTCGGCATGATGAAAATATGGGAAATGTCCACGGAGGTGGGAACCTTCGGTAAGCTATCCTTGTATGCAGCATAAAATTCTTCAACCTCGCGGCGAGTAACTGAAAGATTGCCAAGCTTTGCCTGTTGAACTTTGTTCACAAGAAGCTGTTTCCGCATATCATCACGGAATTCCCGCTTCATTCGACTGATCGGCATGCCGTAGGTTTCCTCAACGCGGCTTTCAGAACCGTACTGCTGGACAAGTGCTTGAATCTGCATGTCAAGTCGCTGATTGACCTCCTCATCAGAAACAGTAAGGCTGTCAAGAAGCGCCTGGGTAAGGAGAAGCTTCTCATTAACAAGAGCATCGAGAACCTGCTTCCTCAACCCCGGCGTGTTTGGATCAATGCGATTCTGAAAAGCATAGAATTGCACCTGGTAGTCGAGATCCGACTGTGTAATGATTTCATTACCGATGACCGCAACAATGCGGTCAACTACAGTCTCCATCTGCGCCTGAAGATGCACCATTGCAAAAATGAGTAAACATGCTGCAAAGAGGAAAACGCTGTTCTTCAACACTGCCCATTTCTCCTTCTGGAACTAACCGAAATGCGACTGCTATTCCTTCCCGCTTTTCGTGGTATCTCTGGCTGGAAATGTTTGCGCATTGTATTTTTTCTTCAAAGATTCGAGCATTTGATTAAACATCTGTTGACGTTTCTCTAACAAAATCCGAGCCTGAACGTCCTCCTTCACGTATTCAAAGCTTGCCTGTTGCCCGGCACGTTGAAATGAATTAAGCATGATCACATAGTATCCAAACTGAGTGCTGACGGGAACCGAAACTTCGCCAGGAGACATGGCAGTCACCATCCTCCAGAGCTCCGCCGGGTACAATGTTGACTGCTTGAAGTAATGTCCATCAACACTTGCGATGACGGCGGAGGCATTCACTGAATCCCTTATAAATTTCTGGTAAACGCTTCCCCATGGCTCGCCTTTGAGAACCATTGCACGGAATGACAATGCCTTGTTCGGGTCCTTGAAGAGAACAAAATTGAGCCTGGCAACGTCCTCGTTGAGTATAAACTCCGGAGCATGAGCATTGTAATAACTGCGGAGCGTGCTGTCGGGAAGATTCTCCTGAGTCTTATCAATAATGTCTTTCTGAATCAGGGCATTTATAGCCATTCTTTTTTTCATCTCTTCAACAGCACGTTTGATTTCTTCGGTGTTGTCGAGTCCCTGTCTCTTCGCCTCATCGTATAGAACCTCTGTTTCAACCCAATGAGTAATGTAGTCCTGCTGCTGAAACTGATTAATCTTCCCCTCGGCAATTTCTTTCTTCACCATTTCTTCGGTAAGGACTTCGTCGCCTACACGGGCGAGCGTTTTCCCAGCTGGTTGTTTCTTCGAGCAACCTGTGCCCACAAGAAGCAAGACGAGAAGCAAAATTCCATCCACTAAAACGAAACAAGGCAACTTTTTCATCAATGTCAATCCTTTCCAGAGTGAGAATTTTTCAAATTGGAGAATGCCTTCGCCAATGCATCCTCGTTAATCTTGACAGGGTACTTGGCTCTCAGTTCCTGAATCCACTCCTCATCTAACTTCTTCGCCCGGTACTCCTGAAATTGGCTGGCAACTTCAGAAACAGCTTCATCATAAGTTTTCTGTCTCGCAGGAGCTTTCTCCAGCACCTTGATAATCGAATATCCATACAGAAACTTTATCGGCTCAGAAACTTCCCCGATCTCCATTGTCCACGCCTTCTTTGTTAGATCATTCTCCGTTACTGGTAGTAAGTCCCATACACCTTTCTTTTCCTTCATCCCGGACCTCGAAGTGTATCTGACAACAAGTGTGTCGAAGGGAACACCATGTTTTAGAGAATCTTCTACGATACGTGCAAGGCTATCAGTAGCAACGAAGATTTCCGCAAAGCGGACTCGATCAGGAAAAGTGTAATCACTGCGATGGTTTTCATAAAAAGCCCTGAGCGCAGAGTCGGAGGGTGCAATGCGTTTCCATATATGTTCCTGTTGAGCCTTGAATAAAATGATGCCATCTTCATATTCTCTGAGAAGTTTGGCAAACTCCGGATACTCTGCCTCAATATTCCGGGTCCGATAATTGATTAACTCCGTTTCCGAGAGACGATCGAAGATCGTACGTAGGTTCTCACGGGTCAGTTTTAGATTATGGAATTCCTGATTCTGCTCAAGATTTTCAAGGATCGACCCAACATCGACAGTGTATGCTGCTTGTTTGCTTGTCCCAGACGTGAAGAACGAAAAGACAGGAGTGTGAGCCTGCTCACTTGTTGGCAGAAGATGCCAGAGGCTGTCACTTGTAGTTTTAGTTGAGTCAAGAAGTGCCAGAAGAACGCTCACGCCTGCCGAATCAGTGGCAAATCCATAACGCTTCTTGAGCGTCTCAATGTAAGATCGGTAGTCCTCACTGAAGCGATAGCGCTGATAGGTACGCCTCAGATCGTCTTTCATTGCCGCATATGGGGGGATGGAATCGATTCCCGTTACTTTGATTAGATGATATCCAAAGCGAGTGCGAACAATCGGCGAAACCTCCCCTACTTTGAGATTAAAAGCTGCCTCATCGAATTGCGGGACCATCCGGCGACGCTCAAAAAATCCGAGATCCCCCCCTTGCTCAGCGCTGCCCGGATCTTGAGAATGTGCTCGCGCCATAGCTCCGAAATCAGCGCCAGCTTTTATGCTATCTGCAATAGCCGCAATCTCATTCCATGCTTTCAGGGTATCATCTGGTGTCGGGTTCTCATTGGGGAACCGAATAAGAATATGACTTGCTCGGATCGCCTTTACATTAGGACGGCGATCTGTAATTTTTATGATATGATACCCGTAAGCAGTCCGCACGGGGGCGGAAGTGATCTCGCCCTTTTTCAATGCATAGCAAGCATCCTCAAATGGTTTAACCATCATCCCACTGGAAAAGTAATATAGATCTCCGCTGTTATTCTTTGCCGTAGGATCGTCGCTCATATTTCGGGCAATCGTCCCAAAATCTTGTCCGCTTTTGAGGAGACCGATAATATCCATCGCTTTTCGGTACGCCGCCAGAGTATCCTCTGGTGAGGCATTGGGTGTCAGACGAACAAGAATATGACTTGCACGAAGCTCAGTCTTTCGACGGTCGTACATTTCCTTAAGTGCTGGCTCAGTGACCTCCCTGTCGAGGATGAAAGACATAGCCAGGCTCTTACGGTAGCTCTTCATCTCTTGCCTGATATCGGCACTATCAGCGTAGCCTCTGTCGCGTGCCTCTTGAACCTTTAACCGGTAATTGATGAGAAGATCAAGAAACTTTTCTTTGTCTGCCGTTGAAGCCCTCTGTGCAGCTTCTACACCGCCGTTGTTCTTGAGGAAGCTCTGTTCGTATTCACCGAGAGAAAGTCTCGAGTGACCAACAGTTGCTAAAAGGATATCGCTATGTGGCTTTGAGCAACCGGGGAGACTTAAAATTGCTAAAGCAACGACAAGAAAAGGGGCTAAAGTACCACGCCCCATGGAATGAACACGTCGGAGAGCTTTCATGCGAATCTGGTCCATACGCCTTTTCTTCTCCATTACTAATGGTTAAATCGTAAAAAGGTTAAGAAAAGAAGCCCTGAAAAGCAAGGACGGAATGTTAAATGAACTGCATGCGCTCTTAATCCACTGGATGTGCAACAGCATGGCTGCCATTTAATATCGTGGAGATTATCTTTGCTGCGTTCATAAGTTTCTCTTTCCCCGAAAGAGCGGAAAGATTGATATGAAGTGCAAGATGATCTTTTTCCTGTCTCAGCTGTGCCCCAGAAAGGATGCCGGAATGAATTGCGTCAAGGATACTCTGAAACACCTCCCCTGAATAAAACTCTTTATCCGATACGCCCGGCATTGTAAGCTGGAGAGTTTCTCCTGCGATGTTAATGCGTACAAAGCCTCCTCTCTGGGCAAGCAATCGCAGCTTCACAATTTGGAACAGGTGATCAACTTCCTCGGGGAACCTGCCAAACCGGTCGAGAAGTTCGTTACTGATCTCATCCACGGCGGCTTCATCGGCCGCCGCATAGAGACGCCGGTAAATGTCGAGCCGCTCCGCCATGTCATCTACGTAAAACTCCGGAATCAAAGCTTCCACATCTGTTTCAATAACCACATCGGTCTCCTTCCGAAAAGCGGCAACCTCAACGGGGAAAAGGTCCGGAAATTCCTCCGATTTCAATTCCCGTACAGCTTCATCAAGGATTTTCGTGTACAAATCCATCCCAAGCCCATCAATGAACCCACTTTGCTCAACGCCGAGAAGATTCCCTGCACCGCGGATCTCAAGATCTCTCATTGCGATCGCAAACCCGGCACCGAATTCAGTGAACTCTTCCAGTGTTTGAAGTCTTCTTAATGCTTCACGCGTCAGTGTCGAAAACGGGGGCGTTAAAAAGTAGGCGTAGGCTTGCACATTTGATCGACCAACGCGGCCTCGAAGTTGATAAAGCTCCGAGAGCCCAAAACGATCCGCACGATTAACAATGATGGTATTGACGTTCGGCATATCAATACCAGACTCAATTATCTTTGTTGAGACCAACACATCCACTTTGCGCTCAAGGAATCGGATCATCACCCTTTCAAGCTCGTGAGCACGCATTCGTCCATGGGCAATTGCGAAAGTAACCTGGGGAAGATGTCTTAGCAGAATGGCTGCAAGATCGTCCAGCGAATCAATCCGATCTCCAACAATAAACACCTGTCCCCCTCTATGAAGCTCACGGAGAATGGCTTCCCTAATCACTGCAATATCAAACGGCATCACCTTCGTGATCACCGGCAGGCGATTCCGAGGAGGAGTTGATAGAATGGAAAGATCACGAGCCCCCATAAGTGCAAATTGAAGCGTGCGAGGAATTGGAGTGGCAGTGAGAGTCAGAGTATCAACGGTCGCTTTCATTGTTCGAAGCTTTTCCTTTGCTGCAACACCAAAGCGCTGTTCCTCATCGATGATCAGCAAGCCGAGGTCTTTGAACTTCACATCCACCGATAGAAGTCGATGCGTGCCGATGATGATGTCGATCTGCCCCTTCTTCAGGCGTTCAAGAATTTTTTCTTGTTCCTGTTTTGTTCGGAATCGGGAAAGGACCTCAACTACAACGGAGTATTTGCCAATGCGATCAAGGAAGGTTTGATAGTGCTGTAGAGCGAGAATCGTTGTTGGAGCCAAAAGGGCGACCTGCTTCCCATCCATCACTGCTTTGAATGCAGCGCGAACCGCAATCTCTGTCTTTCCGAAACCTGCGTCGCCACAGATGAGGCGGTCTGCAGGCTTCGGGTTCTCCATGTCCTGTTTTACCTCTGCTGTTGCGCGAGCTTGATCAGCAGTGTCTTCGTATACAAAGGAGGCTTCCAACTCTTTCTGCCATGGAGTATCAGGGGAAAATGCAAATCCTTCCTCGTGCTTTCGACGTGCGTACAGTCGAATCAAATCCCGTGCAAGCTCTTTGATTCGCTTCTTCGCTCGATTCTTGAGCCTTTCCCAATCTGGACTCCCCAGAACGCTGAGCTTCGGAACAACGCCATCGCGTGAGGAGTATTTCTGAATTCTATTGAGAAAATTCAAATTCACATAGAGAACACCGTTTTCTGCATAGAGAAGCTTCACGCTCTCTTGTTCAACACCATGAACGCGGATCTTCTCGAGCCCAACAAATTTCCCTATGCCGTAATCGACATGAACAACAAAGTCACCTGGGTGAAGCGTGCTGACATCTCTAAGAGAAAGTCCGTATAAGTTTGCCCTGCGGGGCATCCCGTCAACTCGGGACGCCTGCCGTCGCCCGAAAATTTCGTGTTCCGTATAAATAGCAATCCGATCAGCCCCAAGGAAAAATCCATGATGAAGTGATGGAACAACAATATGAAAATCGAGGTCTGAATACTGACTATCGTTTCCGGGGATTTCCTCAAGAAGTTCTTTCAACCGCTCTCCAAATGAGATTTCCTCGCAAAGTAGAAAAATCTCAACGTTGTTCATCTTTAAATTAGCAAGGTGTCGATGAAGTTCTCTCACGCTCCCATTGAATGCAGGTTGAGAAGAGCTCTGAAACGAAATGAATAGCAGATTCTCTTCATCAATGCTCACCAGGTGTCGCACAATTTGAACATGCTGCTGAAGCTGCTCCCGAATAGGGGAGGAAATTCCAAGATGGTCGGCGCTAAGCAGCGTTTCGTCGCTCAGGGCAATAATTGTTTCCGATGGAATGTAATTTAGAATCGTGGTCGCGGTGGAAGGCTCCGCAGTGTGCTCAGTGCTTACACGCGCAACGATTTCAACGCTTTGTATTTCTTTAATGGATCGTTGAGAAAGTGGATCAAATTCACGGATCGATTCGACGGTGTCACCGGCAAATTCGATGCGAAGCGGGTGTTCACCAATGAATGGGAAGACATCGATGATTCCACCGCGGACAGCAAAATCCCCTGGGGTCTCAACGAACTTCTTTCGCTCAAATCCGTGTTCAGGTAGCCAATTGAGGAATTCTTCAAAAACGGCAGTCTCCGTTCGACTAAGAACTTTTATGGCTTGCCCAAACTCTTCAGGAGAGGGGAGATGAATATCTAACGCCTCCGTCGTTGTGACTATAAGAAAAATCCCCTTCTTCCATGCCAGCCTGATAGTCTCGATGTCATCCGTGGAAAATTGCGAAATGGCGTCATTTATGTTGACTGTCCTGCCAGAAAAGAAACAGAGATTTTCACACTGCAAATGCGCGAAATCATCCCTCATCTTCTCCCCTTCTTCGAACGTCGATGCGATGACGAGAAGAGGTTTCCCGGACATTTCGAGGAGAAGCGAGAGAATTATGCTCCAGAGAGAATTGGGAGCATCTGCAATGCCGATTTGTTCCCCCTTTTTAGTTTCACCAAGTCGGCGCAGAAGACTCTGGAACGCAGTTGTCTGTTTGACAATCCCTTTAATCTCCTCGAGTGTCATCCTCAATAGCCTTTCTCACAAATCCCCCGCTTTTTTCAAGCCGGCGCTTCGCTTCCGCGGCATCTACGTGGGCTTTTATCATCACGATAGCGGTCTTTACATGTCCCCCGGCTTCCTTAAGCACCCGCTCAGCTTCTTCATATGAACAGCCAGTGACGGTCATCACAACCCGTTTTGAGCGTTCGATAAGCTTTTTGTTTGTCATTTGAAGATCGATCATCATGTTCTCATATACCTTGCCGAGCTGGATCATCGCTGTTGTCGTGATCATATTGAGGACGAGTTTCTGGGCAGTTCCGGATTTCATCCTCGTGGACCCCATAATGACCTCAGGGCCAACTTCCGGGCAAATTGCAACATCAACATCAAGATCGAATTCTGACCGGGGGTTTGTTGTCACGTATAATGTTTTTGCGCCTCTTTGGCGAGCACGCTTGACTGCCCCGACAACGTAAGGAGTTCGCCTGCTGGCTGCAATGCCACAAACCACATCGTTCGGGCCTACATTCTTCAGGTCGATATCGCGTGCCCCGTTTTCTTCATGATCTTCCGCACCTTCTACCGCGCGAAACATTGCTTTTCGCCCCCCTGCAATAATTCCCTGGATCATTTCCGGGTCGGTGCCATACGTCGGTGGACATTCGACCGCATCCAGAACACCGAGACGTCCGCTCGTTCCCGCTCCAACGTAAATAAGCCTCCCCCCTTTCTTCAATGCTTCTACCACAATTTCAACAGCTTGAGCGATATAAGGAATTTCTTTCTCAACTGCGGGAGCAACCTTTTTATCTTCACTGTTAATTATTAAGAGAATCTCTTCAACCGATTTGGCATCAATGTCCATGCTCGCTGGATTCCTTTGCTCCGTGGTAAGTCTCTTCAACTGCTCGAAAAGATCTTTTTCCCTATCAGTCATGATACTCCTATGTAAAAGGTAACAATGACGATTTTCTTATCCACTGAACTTAGTAATTCACTGCCCGGGAAATTCAGAGGAAATTCTTGTACAGAAATAGGGTAGGTAAGCCGCTTCGCATCTGCAATTTCTCTCGTCAGGTCTCCACCCTTGAAAACAAGCAAGAACCCCCGGTCAAGCGTGATCTTACGTTGGTATTCTCGAGCCGTCTCTTTTCCAGATAATGTTGAGGGAGTGAGAGCAGGGAGCAAATGCCGGGTCCATCGTACAACATCTCTTAGGGGGGCAAGAGCCCTTGCTACGACTCCGTCGAGGTTCTTAAGCCCGAGTGCAGTTGCAGATAGCTTCTCGACCCGTGAGCAAAGCACCTGCACATTTTCAAGTTTGAGCTCACTGACCATAGTTCTTACGGCATCAACCTTCTTTGCAACAGAATCAATTAGGTAAAATTCCACCTCCGGAAGTACGATCGCCAGTGGTATGCCAGGAAGCCCGCCGCCAGTACCGGCATCCATGATGGTTCTGACTCTTTCAAAGGAAAAAAGAAAAACCGGCGCAAGTGAATGCAGGATATGGTGCTCCCACACGAACGGCGCATCCCGCCGTGAGAGCAGATTTATTTTCTTATTCCATTCAAGAAGAAGCTCAACGAAATGGGAGAGAGCCTCTTTCTTACTCTTTTCTAAGGCAATACCATTCTTTTGAAGAATAGTAAAAACTCGGAGACCTGGAGAAACCTGCACATTCACTTGTTTCACGTGAAACGTTACCTTCGGAGATAAATCATTAAAACAGAAATATCTGCTGCAGAAACACCTGAGATACGAGAAGCCTGACCAATGGACCGTGCTCGTACTCTTTGCAATTTTTCTCGCCCTTCAGTAGAAAGGGAAGGAACGCGCTTATAGTCAAAATTCTCCGGGATTTCCATTTCTTCGTAGACGGCAAATTTCTCTACCTGCTCAATCTGCCGCTGAATATAGCCATCGTATTTCAGCTCAATTTCTACCTGGCGCATGGCATCAGGCATGTTCAAGAGCCGCTGCACAATTGGACGAGAGCGCATCGCCTCGATCCTGAGGAAGTCAGCAATATTGACCTCATTCCGCTTTATAATTTGAGCGATCTTTTCGTTCTGGCTCAGAGGTGCTGTTCCCGCCTTTTCAAGGTAGCTGTTAACTTCTTGGGGGGATAGAGAGTGAGAATAGAAATATTCTTTGGTATCAGCTATGAGTTGCTCCTTCAAAATTAGGCGGTTATAGACATGTTGTGGAATGAGGCCAAATTTGTAGCCATATTTCATCAATCTTCGGTCTGCATTGTCCTGGCGGAGCAGGAGACGATATTCAGCCCTTGAGGTGAACATCCGGTACGGTTCGTCCGTCCCTTTGTTGACCAAATCGTCAATCAGAACACCTATGTAAGCCTCAGACCTTCTAAGTGTAAACGGATCCTCCCCTTTCACTTTCAAGGCAGCATTGATTCCAGCAATGATCCCTTGAGCTGCAGCTTCCTCGTAACCCGATGTCCCATTAATCTGTCCAGCAAAGAAAAGTCCATCCACAAGTTTTGTTTCCAGCGTGAGCTTTAACTGTTCTGGAGGGAAAAAATCATATTCCACTGCGTATCCTGGACGGAGCATTTTGACGTTTTCAAGTCCAGGAATACTTCTCAGACCCTCAAGTTGAATTTCCGCTGGAAGGCTTGTTGAAAATCCGTTCACATAAACGACATTTGTATCATAACCTTCAGGCTCGAGGAATATCTGGTGCCTTTCCTTGTCAGAAAATCTGACAATTTTGTCTTCGATGGAGGGGCAATACCGAGGTCCTTTTCCCTTTATCAGCCCCGTGAACAGTGGTGATAAAGCAAACCCTTTACGAAGTATAGCGTGAGTCTCAGGGTTTGTGTATGTCAAGTACATCGAGATCTGGCGTTGAAGAATACGCTCAGTTTGAAATGAGAAGGGTTCTGGTGGATCATCTGGAAGTTGCTCCTCAACCTTCGAAAAATCTATAGAATTCTTGTCAATTCGTGGTGGCGTGCCGGTCTTCAGTCTGCCACTTACGAATCCGAGGCTTTCCAGGGTTTCTGTAAGTCCACTGGAAGCCGGTTCGTTGTATCTGCCGCCAATCCGTTTTTCAATACCCGTATACATGACCCCGTTAAGAAACGTTCCGGCTGCTATGATGATGGTGCGGCATTTTACTTCGGTCCCATTTCCAAGGGAAACCCCAACAACCTTGCCATTTTCAACAGCAATAAACTGTACATTTGCTTCTGTCAGATCCAAACCTTCCTGAGTCTCGATACGTCGGCGTGCCTCTTCTGAGTACCATTGACGGTCATTTTGGCTTCGAAGCGACCAGACAGCAGGTCCCTTAGATTTGTTAAGCATTCGAAAATGAATCCCCGTTGAATCAGCGATTTTTGCAATTTCTCCACCGAGAGCATCAATTTCTCGGACAAGATGCCCCTTTGCAGTTCCTCCGATAGCGGGATTGCACGACATTCTCCCAATGGCACGTTTATCCATCGTTATCATGAGAACGGAGCATCCCATTCGTGCCCCTGCAAGTGCAGCCTCAATTCCTGCATGTCCACCGCCTATGACGACAATATCGTAGGTATTTCGGATCAATTTCCCCATTGTTTCACGTGAAACATTACTTTCCTATACAGAACCTTGAGAAAATAGTATCAAGGATATCATCGGTTGTCACAACACCAATAATCTCTCCAAGTGCATCGATAGCTGCTCGAAGGTCAACGCAAATGAATTCTCCGCTTTCTCCCTTCTCCAAACTTTGCAAACTCTGGTGGAGCGAGTTTAAAGCGCGTTCAACAGCCTCTTTGTGACGCGCCGACACCAACATCGGGTGTGCCTCGGAAGCACGCACATCGCCGACAGAGATTTCAAGGAGCAATTTCTTCAGGTTATCAATACCGTCGCCGGTCAGTGCAGAAACCTTAACATCAGGACATCCATTCAATAAATCGGTATTACTCACTTTCCATCCCTCAGCGGAAGGGAGATCAGATTTGTTCCATACCACCACAGTTCGAATTTCCCCCTTGAGTTCAGCTTGCAGGCGGTGCAGCAGATTGACCTCTTCTTCCAGCAGCGGGCGGGATTGGTCAATAACAATTAAGACCACATCAGCTGAGCTGATTTGTCGATGAGCGCGCCGAACACCCTCGCGTTCAATCTCGTCAACACTTTCTCGAAGACCGGCTGTGTCTACAATTCGAAAGAGAACGCCTTCAATGGCAAGGTCTACCTCTATCGTGTCTCGAGTAGTGCCCGGGATTGTGCTCACGATTGCCCTGTCTTCGCATAGCAGTGCGTTCAAGAGGCTCGATTTCCCTACGTTAGGACTCCCTACAATAACCACACGAACGCCCTCGCGAATCAATTTACCTGAAGAATAGGATAACAGAAGCTGACTCAGTTCTTCTATAGTGGACTCAAATTTCTCCTTGAGTTCGCGGCGATCAACGAACTCTAAATCTTCATCCGCAAAGTCAAGTTCAACTTCGAGGAGTCCGCAGAGCTCAACAAGACTGTCACGGAGACGGCGAATTTCGTTTGATAGCGCCCCTTGCAGCTGCCGTAAGGATGCACGACGAGATGCCTCCGTGCGAGCTGCAATTAAGTCAGCGACAGCTTCAGCTTGAGCGAGATCAAGTTTGCCATTAAGAAACGCCCGAAGTGTGAACTCCCCGGGGCGGGCAAGGCGCGCACCTTGCTGAAGCAATCCTTCAAGGACGCGACGAGAGATAAGATACCCACCATGAGTTGTGAACTCTACCAAGTCTTCCCCCGTATAAGAATGGGGTGCGCGGAACAGCGTCGCCACAACTGTATCTATGATCTCTCCAGAAGGTGAGAAAAAATTGCCAAAGTGGGCTGTATGCGTCGCAGCCGTTGAAAGCGATGCTCTCCCTCGAAAAAGCTTCTCCGCAAGGGCAATTGACTCTTTTCCACTGATACGAACAATTGCCAGCGCACCTTCACCCGGCGGTGTTGATATCGCAGCAATTGTATCCCAGATGTTATACATTAGAATTGTCTCAGCCTACATCTTAAAAATCTACCAAAGCCATTTCCGAAATGCAAAACACCGTTTAAACATAGGAAAATTCCAGAGGCGATCTCGGAACAAGTACCGGGGGCTTACGCAAATTACAACGGATTCTCGTCTGACACGACGAGCACGCGCACTCGCCATCTTTAATTTTCATTTCTCCGCAGAAAACCGTATCGTATAGTAATACATTAGAACCCATGGTCAAATTTAACAGCCAACAATATGAATGCAGCGTCATATCCAACAGAAATTATTCAAAGCATTCTCGCACCTGCGTTGATGATCTCCGCTTCGGGGCTGATATTCCTTGCTCTTGTCAATCGGTACGCTGCCGTGAACAATAGAATTCGTCTTCTCAATGAGGAACGGCGAAGATTGCTCAAAGCATCGACCGAAAAGAAGGAACTTGAGTATCTTGAGGTGATACGGCTGCGAAGCATCCAGAAGCAACTTGATGCCTTTCTCACGCGAGGCAAAATGCTTCGCGATGCGTTGTTGTTCCTCATTGTCGGAGTAATTTTCTTCATTGTAAGTTCACTCGGCATTGCAGCGGTTCTCCTTGCTCCCGCGGAGGTCTCCGCGGCAATTCCTCTCTTAATTTTTCTTCTTGGTATGGTCTCGCTTCTTCTTGGAGTCATCATTGCAGCTATTGAGATTCGTCGATCGTTCACAAACATACTTGTTGAAGTCAGAGCAGAAGAATAACACGCAAACAAAAGGAGGTGCTAATGCGTCGTTTAGCCATTTCAGTTCCAATGCTGATTCTCTTTGGCTCCCTTGCACACGCACAGATGTATGTTCCATGGGCTGAACGAGAAACAGGTAATTATTTCACTGGCGGATTTGGAGTGACATGGATCGATAATCAGCCATACTACTTGGTCAATCTCTCACCGGAATTTTCACTCGGGAAAATCGGTGTTGGATTTGACGTAAATTTGAGATTTTCTCCGGAAGGAAAACTCCGAAACCAGGATTTCAAAGAGCCGTACGACTATTTCCGGATGATCCGCTATATCCGCTACGGAATGAAACATGATCCAATCTACGCGCGTATTGGAATCTTGAACATGGTCACGCTGGGCCATGGCATCATCATGCAGTGGTATACGAACAGTCCAAGTTACGAATACCGCAAGCTTGGGACAGAGTTTGCATTTGACTTCACACATATTGGGTTTGAAGGAATCTACAGCGACTTCAACGAATTAAGCATTGTAGGTGGACGAGCATTCGTGAGACCTCTCAGGTTTACCTCTGCAGGCGATATCCCAATCATTGGAAACCTTGATATAGGTCTCTCATATGTCACGGATCTCAATAAGAATGCCGGTATTGTCAGAATTACACCAACCGTTCGCGACACAGGACACATTGCAATTTACGGTGCAGACATCGGCTTGCCAGTTCTCAACATGGCATGGCTGAATTCTTCTATTTACGCCCAGGCAGCAAAAATTGCAAAGTTCGGAAGCGGACAAGCTGTGGGAATTGACCTGAACGCAGAGCTCTTAGGACTTGTGCGCGCTGGAGCCAAACTCGAAAGAAGATTCATCGGTGCTCATTTCATCCCATCGTACTTCGGGCCATTCTATGAACTTGAGCGTTACCAGCCCGCTCCAGATTTCAATAGTAAAATAGCACAGCTTGTCTCTGATTCCGTTTCAGGGGCCGGAATCTACGGTGAACTGCGCGCAAATGTGATTGGAGCAATTGAAATTGTGGGAGCGCTTCAGACTATTGATGGAGCCTCCTACAGAAATCAACTACACCTCGGGGCGCGATTGCCACGGTCTTTCCCTTCTGTCTATGCGGAAGCAGCGTACGACAAGAATCGATTTGCAAATTTCCGTGAAGCATTCACCTTGCCGGGCTCACTTCTCTCAGCCATACTCGGATATAAACCGTATCCCTTCCTCCTAGTCTCGATGTTCTACCAGTGGACATTCACTGAAGAAAACGGACAGCTCAAAAAGCAAGTTCGAGTTGAACCAAGGGTTTCGTTTATATACACATTCTGAAGCAGGATTACTAAAACATCGATATCATCCTATACAGCAGCTCATTGTGTTTATATGAATCGCAAAGGGGGCTGCTAATTCTATCTACTCTGAAAAAGTTGAGGAATTTTGCAAACATTGTTTCCTGATGAATTTCTTAGGTCTTTGCTCCAGAAAATCCAGATATTCAGCAGCGAGAATGCACATTTGCTTCCTTCGTTGTATATTGTATCTGTAAGCAACCTGAGGTGATGAAAATGAGAGGCAGACCATCGTTTTTCATTGTAGCCGCATTAATGTGCACAATAACATCGAGAGTTGAACTCCATAGTCAAACAAAATCAGACATACCACAGCGCGTACAACTGGAGGCAGATTACGCTGTCTTCCAGCACAGGGTCCAATCTCCCGCGATAGGCAGCACAGATTCAATGTATGTTGAGCTTTTCTTCGCCGTGCCGCAAAGCGCCTTATCATTCCAATGGGATGAGGGGAGCAGAAAATTCATAGGGTCCGGACTGATGGCTCTCACCATCAAGAGAGCAACTGGAGAACTTGTTGTATCAAAAGCATGGAAGATTGAGTCACATGCATCTGACACAACAGCTATCTCTCCAACAAGCAGTGTCCTCGATGAATTGAGGCTGAACCTGGAACCCGGTTCCTATACAGCAAACCTTTATTATCGTTCTGTAGAAGGTGCAGGAAGACTTGATAGTATAAGTTTCCCTATTGTAGTTACGACACCGGCAAAAGATGCACTGGCGTGGAGCTCAATTGAGCTTTGTTCATCGATTAGACAAATTCTTCCGGGCGAAAGAGGGAACTTCATGAGAGGGACGCTGAGCCTCGTGCCCAACCCAGGAGGAGTCTATTCTAAAGAAGTGCCAGTAGTTTACTACTACGCGGAGCTATACAATGTCTTCGACCACGTCCCTGGTACAATATTTTTCATCCGCTCCTCCGTGGAAGACTTCAGGAACAACCCGGTTGCATCGATTCGTGTCAAGGAAATCCGCAGAAAGAAAACCCTTGATGCGGGTGCCGAAGTTGGGACAGTGAACATTTTGTCTCTGCCTACGGGTGTTTACTATCTTCGATTGGATGTTCTTGATTCCCTTAAAAACGTTCTTGCAACTGCTCGTAAGAAATTCTTTGTGTTCAACCCTTCAATAATTGCCTCTGGTGAACACGGGCTTGTTTCATCCGGTGAGGTTCTTGCCAGTGAATTTGCAACTATGTCCGAGACCCAACTTGATGAAGAGTTCTCAGAGGCAAAGTATATTGCCTCCAGAGATGATGAACAAGCATTCGGCAAGCTTCAGGGGGCAATGCCGAAGCGTGCCTTTCTTGCGCAGTTTTGGTCTAAGCACAATCCAAATCCAGCGCGGTCACCGGGTGAATTTCGCAGCGATTATCTGAATCGTGTGGAGTATGCGAATACTTATTTCCGATATCTTAGCACCCCGGGTTGGAAAACTGACCGAGGACGAGTGCTACTCCAATACGGAAAGCCACAGGACATTGAACGCCACCCCAGTTCCGATGAGATGAAGCCGTACGAAATCTGGATCTATGAAGCTGCTGAGGAAGGAGAGCGAGTTCAGTTTATTTTCGGAGATATCAATGGGTACGGGGACTATCGATTGCTTCACTCCACTGCACGGGGAGAAATCAAAGATGAGCAATGGCAAAGGCAGCTTCGGTAGCGCGTCCTTTTCACTGTGATTTTGAATTCCTTGCTGATTTTGTATATTTGGGAAAATATGGGCTCTGCAATTGAAAAGACAACTCTCCGTGTTCAGAAATTTTATGAGACGTATTCATTCCCGGGTTATGGTGAGTTCGATACGCTGGATGCGCTTTTTCAACGTGCCCGGCAGGGGAAATATGCTGCGCTTCTCGAAGCGCAAATACCTTACGGCGCTCGTGTCCTTGACGTTGGATGCGGAACTGGTCAACTTGTCAACGTCCTTGGATTGGCAAAACGAATTGTGATCGGGATGGACCTGTCATTCGCCTCGCTGAGAAAAGGAGCAGAATTCTGTGAACGGTTTAGTATTCCACACGCCTCTTTTCTTCAGGGGGACCTATTTTATCCCCCATTTCTACCATCGAGCTTTGACGTCATCCTTGCCAACGGCGTGCTCCATCACACTGCTGATCCGAGGGGTGGATTTAAGCGCCTTGTGGAGCTTTTGAAACCGAAAGGGTTTATTGTCGTCGGTCTATACAATCGGCTGGGAAGGATAGGAACGAAACTGAGGAAATTGCTCTTCCGCACTATAGGTCGAGGTGCAAAAATCTTTGACGCTAAATTGCGGAACAGCCAACTGAGTGAAGAGAGGAAGATCATCTGGTTGATGGACCAGTATTATCATCCTCATGAAACCTCACACACAGTTGATGAAGTTCTCCGATGGTTCGACGAAGAGGGCGTCATGTTTTTGAATGCCGTCCCAAAGATCACACTGACCGAGGAGTTCAGAGCTGACGAACAGCTTTTCGTCCCTCACCGCCGCGGCTCGCCGATTGAGCACTATCTGCGTCAAATCGCATGGGCAGTAACACAATCTCAGGAGGGGGGATTCTTTGTGATAATTGGCCAGAAACATGCCCTCAGTGAATAATCAGAGTAATGCTGCGATGGGAAAGGTGTCCGGGAAAAGTCGATGGTGGTTTACCTTTGTTCTTCTCCTCGTGCCGATTATTTTCTTCCTCTTGTTAGAGCTTTTTCTTAGAGCTGTTGGCTACGAAAAGGAGCTCCACGAGTTTGTCCTCGTCAGACAATTTCAGGGACAGAAATACTACCAAATTAATCCCTTGATCTCACAGCGCTACTTTGCATCACACAATGTTAGCGTCCCTGAGCCATACCCTGAGCTTTTCCGTGTGCAAAAGCAGCCTGGAACTATACGAGTATTCTGCATTGGGGAGTCGACGATGTATGGTTATCCTTACCCCGAGAACATCAACGCACCTCGCTTTCTGCGCCAACGATTGGAGGCGATGTATCCGCAAAGAAAATTTGAAATCATTAATCTTGGGATCCCTGCCATTTCAAGCACCGTCATCGTCGACCTCGTTAAGAACGTCCTGAACTATGAGCCTGATCTACTCATCGTCTATTCAGGTCACAATGAATTCTACGGGACATACGGCGTTGCATCGACAGAATATCTGGGGCAGAACAGAGCGTTCTTGCACTTCTACATGTGGCTTCGCAACCTCCGAACATTTGAGCTTGTCCGCAATGTAGTTCTCTGGGTCGAAAATCTTTTTGCACCAAAAGAAAAAGCGACGCGCAGAGCTACGTTCCTTGAGCGCATGGTTCGAGATAGAGAAATCCCAATGGGAAGCAACCTCTATCTATTAGCCCGCAAGATGTACGGTGGCAATATCAACGAGATGATCGACCTCGCAAAAGCGCGAGGCGTTCCAATTGCATTCACAACAGTTGCCAGCAATGAGAAAGACCTCCCTCCATTCATTTCCGTATTTAGTCCTGGAGCGCCTGACTCAGTTCAAGCCAAATGGGAAAAACTTTATTTAGCCGGTGTGCAGTTGCTGAACGCCCATCGTGTCGAAGAAGCGCTCCAGAAATTCACAGAGGCTATAAATCTTGACACCATGCGCGCAGATGCACATTACCGCCGCGCTCAGTGCCTTTGGAGTCTTAACCGATTTGACGAAGCACGCGGTGAATTCATTCGTGCTCGGGATCTTGATGCACTGCGCTTCAGGGCGTCATCCGAGTTCAATGATCTACTGCGAGCTATTTGCATGGAACGTGGCGTGCCAATCGTCGATCTTGACAGCATCTATTCGGCTAACTCACCACACGGGATCATCGGCAGCAATCTTATTATCGAGCATTTGCATCCCAATCTCCTTGGCTATTTTCTTATGGGGAAAGCCTATGCGTCGCTAGTAATACAGCTTGAAAAAGATCAACTGAGAAGTGACGTAGCTCAGACGCTTCCTCCTGATGACACCTTCCTATCGATGGCACCGTTTACAGCTCTGGACACCGTCTCAGCCAATATCAGGGTGCACATTCTCAGAAGTGCCTGGCCATTCCAGGAGAATCCAAGCGGAACATTCACATACGAACCGAAAACCACGGTTGAGCAAATTGCTTTTCAATTTTGTGAAGAAGCATTGAGCTGGGAAGGCGCCCACTACACTATGGCAAATGAAGAGATCAAAGAGGGGAACATCGCTGCTGCAGCGAAGGAGTATGAAACCGTTGCAAAGGAACTCTATCTGTATTATCACCCCCTTATGCTTCTTGGCGATATGCAAGTATTGATGAAAGACTACAATAAAGCTGAACAGCTTTATCTTAGAGCCTTGACGCTGCAGAACGTTCAATTTGTTCACCTCCGTCTGGGCGTATTGTACGCGCAACAAGGAAAGAACGCTGATGCAATTCATCATCTTCAGGAGGCATTGTCAATTGATCAGATCGCACGTGTGAAGATGACAACGGATGTGCGCCTGATGACCATGTATACACTCGGAATCGTCTACAACAAAATTGGTGAAAAAGAGATGGCAAGGAAAGAAATGGAACAGATTCTCGCCATTAATCCTAATCACCGAGCAGCACTTGCATTTCTTCAGCACTTAGCGTCAGAGCGTCAATGAAAACTTTTTTCATTATCATAAAGCGCCTGTGGATGAGATTTGCCCGCGCACTGGGATGGCTAAATACTCGCATTGTTCTTACACTGGCATACGTGCTCATTATCGGGACGGCAGGACTGTTCATGAAAATCATCGGGCGCGATCTTCTGGATCGCCGGCTTCGTCGTGGAGCAGAGAAAACTTACTGGAAGGAGAAACCACCGATCGATACGTCCTTTGAGGGAAGTCAGCATCAGTTCTAAGAAATCATGATCATCCTCGGTATATCTTGCTTTTACCATGATGCAGCGGCAGCAATTGTTCGTGATGGCGAACTTATAGCCGCAGCACAGGAGGAGCGATTCACTCGGAACAAACACGATCAAGATTTTCCGATTCATGCCATAGAATATTGTTTACGCGAGGCAAACGCCACTGCAAAGGACATTGACTACGTTGCTTTCTACGACAAGCCACTCCTGAAGTTTGAGCGAATTCTAATAACATATCTAGCCACATTCCCCCGAAGTCTCCCCTCTTTCTTGAAAGCCATGCCGGTCTGGTTAAAGGAGAAGCTGTGGATACCGCAGCTGATCAGGAGCAAACTTGGGTACACTGGCCCGATTCTCTTCGCTGAACACCACATGTCGCATGCTGCAAGCGCTTTTTTGGTTTCCCCGTTTGCAGAAGCAGCCATATTGACAATTGATGGTGTCGGCGAATGGGATACAGCAACAATTGGCATTGGAAAAGATCGATCGATCACCATTTTGAAGTCGCTTCAATTCCCTCACTCCCTTGGGCTGCTTTACTCCGCATTCACATATTATCTTGGATTCAAAGTCAACAGCGATGAGTACAAGGTAATGGGGTTGGCACCATATGGAAAGCCGATTTACTCCGATGTCATCCTCAATCATCTTGTTTCGCTGAAAGACGACGGGAGTTTCAAATTAAACATGCGGTACTTCGGATACGACTATGGCCTCACGATGACAAATCGCCATTTCCACGAGTTGTTCGGCGCAGCACCACGTCAACCGGAAAGTAAGCTGACGCAATTTCATAAGGATATCGCTGCGTCAATTCAATTTGTGACGAACGAGATTGTCGTCAGGATGGCTCAATACCTTTACGACCAGACTCATATAAGGAACCTTGCCATGGCTGGGGGAGTTGCATTAAATTGCGTAGCGAACAGCGAAGTAAAAAGGCGCGTCCCGTTCAAAGAAATTTTTATCCAACCAGCAGCAAGCGATGCGGGGGGCGCTGTTGGAGCAGCGTACTATGTATACAACATGGTTCTCGGACATGAGAGAAATTTCGTATTTAAAAGCGCGTCCTTGGGACCTGAATTTTCCGACGAGGAGATCGAATCGTACTTAAGGAAACTCGGCGTCCCATTTCGCAAACTCAGTCGAGAGGATCTTATATCTGAAACGGCAAGGAAAATCGCTGAGCAGCGAGTGATCGGATGGTTCCAAGGAAGGATGGAGTTTGGTCCGCGTGCGCTGGGAAACCGGAGCATCATCGCTGACGCTCGTAATCCAGAAAACCAATCGCGGGTCAATCTGAAGATCAAGTTCCGCGAAAGCTTTCGACCTTTTGCACCAACGATTCTTGAGGAACGGACAGCAGAATTCTTCGATTGGGATCAGCCAAGTCCTTACATGTTGTTCGTTGCTACCGCACGCGATCGCGCCGCGCTGCCAGCGGTGACCCACGTCGACGGGTCTGCCAGACTCCAGACCTTGCGTCGAGATGAGAATCCTCTCTTCTACGATTTGCTTAAAGAATTCGAACGTCGCACAGGTTGTCCAGCCATCATCAACACCTCTTTCAATGTCCGAGGTGAACCGATCGTCTGTACACCGCAGGATGCATTCCGCTGCTTTATGAGAACAAATATGGATGATCTTGTTATAGGAAGTTTCGTTGTGGAAAAAGAACAACTCAACGGGATCCTTATTGCAGAGACATGGCAACAAATCCCTGAGCAACCCATAAGTGTGTAGGAGGCCGAAGATGTCATTTCTCTCATCGTTTTTCTCGCGCTTCAACATTGTTCGAGAAATCTGGGCTTTCATGCGTGCACGAAAGAGGTGGTGGCTCGGACCGATCATTTTGATTCTCGTTTTGCTTGGGTTAATAGTGGTGCTCACAGAAGGTTCAGCGCTGGCACCATTTATCTACACTCTGTTTTAGTATGTTGACTTCCCACAGGTTGAAAACATGGGGGATAGGTGCCTTTATTCAGGCTATGATTAAGAAAACAGGCTCTTCAACCGCAGCCATAGCTGTGGCGATGCTCTTTGTGCTCTTTCACAGCAAAGCTGCTCCACGCGACTCACTGAGGTTTGTGTTTCAGGGGAGCTTCGGTGATTTCGAAGAAGCTGTAGCTATAGCTGCTGATCCACTCGGTGACGTTTATATCATTGATCGTGGGAGAAATTCACTTCAGAAATTTTCTCGAGGCAAGCTCGTGGCAAGTCTTGAGGGATATGGTTGGAGTGATGTGGAATTTGCTGACCCCCGGGATGTCAGCGTTCCCAGCGGACTTGATGTGTTTGTTGCCGATTACGGGAACCACCGTGTACAGCGATATGACAGGCAGCTTGCGCACCTTTCGACTCTGAGCACTTGGTTTGAGACGGGAGCCGATCGTTTTGGATTTCCTGTAAGCATTGCCGTTTCGTCATCGGGTGAGCTGTACGTAGTTGATGGGCAACTTCAGCGCGTACTGAAGTTTGCCACCGATGGCAGCTATGTACGCTCTCTCGGTGGGTACGATGCTGGCAAAGGGAGACTTCTCCAGCCTAATCGTGTTCGGCTTCAGGCAAATCAGCTTGTTCTTGTCAGCGATGGCGATCGGGTTGTGCTCTTTGATCAAATGGGAAATTTTATTGGCGACTATGGCAGCGGAATCTTTCACGGAGTTCGCGGGATCGCTGCAGCAGATTCCGTGGTCTTTATTGTCGACGATTCAGCAATTACCGTTGGCGAACCAATAAAGAACGTTTTCTATGAGAGGGCGCCCTTAAGTTCCGTTGAGAAGTTTTTTCTAAATGGAAATGGATCTGAAAGAATCACCGATATTGCACTTTTCAGAAACACCCTTTACATTCTCACTGTCCATCATGTATACTTGTTTTCCATTCATATTTAGTCTCGGATGGATTCCTCTGACTTGACTCTGAAGAAATTTTCTCGTATACTCAAACATAGTCCCATAAAATAGGAGGGCACAGCAGTATGTCGAAAAGTCTGAACAAAGTCACGCTGATCGGCAATCTTGGGAAAGACCCTGAGATTCGCTACACCACCAGTGGCGTTGCTGTCGCAAATTTCACCATGGCAACCACAGAACGCTGGAAAGACCAGGACGGGAATCAACAGGAACACACTGAGTGGCACAACATTGTTGCCTGGAGGAGGCTGGCGGAAATCGCGAATGAGTACCTCAAGAAAGGGAACAAGGTCTATGTTGAAGGGAAAATTCGCACCCGTTCGTACGACGACAAAAACGGCGTCAAACGATACGTGACGGAAATTGTAGCTGATGACATCATTCTTTTTGGTGGGCGACCTGGAGCCCCCGAGACGGAAATAGAAGATGTGGACAAGGGGGAAGCTCTGCCAGAAAGTGGGCCTGAGGAGGACCTCCCCTTTTAGGCAGCTTATCGAAGAACCCGTTTCTTCGCAGCTGATCAAAGGTACCAGTAGCTGCGCGCTCGTGACAACGGGGGAGGGAAATATCCAATTATTGATGAAGGTTTCAAACGAAGGAGGACCCACTCCGCTGAGCTGAGTGGAATGGGTCCCCTCCCTATTGCTTCTCTCATGAGAGAAGAATCTCAAAACGCAAGCTCGTGCTTGTTAACTGCACCCATAAGATTTCCTTTAACCTCCGAGCTTGCAGTTAATTTCTTGTCTTGCGCGTAGCACGCAGGCATGGTATCAATTCTCCCTTACATCGGGCTCGTTGTACTTCTTGCGTTCTCAGCTCTTTTTTCAGGATCTGAGGTTGCATATTTTTCTCTCCCCGCCTCAGCTCGGGTGCGCTTTGCCTCAAGCCACTCTACACGCGATCGCATAGTGGCATGGTTCCTTCACCATCCAAATCGTTTCCTCTCAATGCTCCTCATTGGCAATACGGTAGTTAACACAAGCATCGCAATTATCGCTGCATTCCTTGCTCTTGATATTGCTGCGAAACATCGGTTTGATGTATCCATCGCACTTGCAGTTGAAGTTGTCGTCGTCACCATTGTGGTTTTATTATTGGGAGAAATCACTCCGAAGGTAGTGGCGGCACACAATGCTGAACGATTTGCATCTGCGGTAGCTCTAATTTTACTCGTCATCGCCGTGATTCTTTACCCATTTTCTGAAGCAGCAGCATTTTTGAGCTTGCAACTTGGAAAACGAATTCGATCTCGAACAGCTGCTCCCCTTGAAGATGAAGAAATTAAGCTTCTTGCCGACGTTGCAACCGAACGCGGCACGCTGTACGCGCATGAGCGTGAGATCATACACGGAGTGATTGACTTCCACGATGTGAAAGTCCGAGAGATTATGACCTCGCGGGTTGATATGGTGGCTGTTCAGCTTACGACACCGCCGCTGGAGATTGTTGAGCTTATCCGTGCATCAGGATACTCACGCGTACCGGTCTACAAGGACTCGATTGACAATATTGTAGGCGTTCTCTACGCCAAAGATATTCTGAAATACCTCCCGAATAAAAAACGACTGGAAAAACTTGACATCTCTCGACTTCTACGTGAACCGATGTTCGTCCCTGAAACAACGCCGATCCGCGCACTGCTGAGAGATTTCCAGAAGAACAAAATTCATCTTGCCATTGTTGTCGATGAATATGGGGGGACTGCAGGCATCATCACGCTTCAGGATATTCTCGAAGAAATTGTCGGTGAAGCTGAGGAAGAATCGATGAACCTGATTACCCGGATATCCGAAAAGGAGTTCCTTGTCGACGGTCGTATAACACTCGATGAACTGGAAAAGGAACTCGGGATCAAACTCCCACCTGCAGGATCGGAACTTGCTTCAAGAGGGACAGAGTACGATACAATTGCGGGTTTTGTGCTCACCCTCTTCGGACATCTCCCTCATCGCGGCGAAGAAATCCGAACCGACTCTTTGTCGATTTCGGTCGAGCGTATCCAGGGTCGACGTATTCGGAGTATACGACTTAAAGTAATTTCAGAAAGAGCGTGACACTTTTGTAACGCTGCTATCGTTCCAAAAATCAATAAGCAATCTCTCGGAGAATTAATTCAATATGAAGAAACGTCTGAGTTGTCTTCTTCTCGCAATTTTTTTGTTGTCAACAGTCCACCTCTGGTGGACTTCTCCGCGCTGCACATGCCAGGTCTCAAGTGCTCCCGTCGAAGCGAAATCCGGGATGGTTGTCTCCGCAAGCGGACTCGCTTCTAAGGTGGGAGTTGACGTGCTGCGAAATGGCGGAAATGCTATCGACGCAGCAGTTGCAGTTGGGTTTGCTCTCGCTGTGACCTATCCTCAAGCAGGAAATCTCGGTGGCGGCGGCTTCATGATAGCCCGACTTGCAGATGGAAAAACGTTCGCCCTTGATTCTCGGGAAACGGCTCCTCACCGTGCAATACGTACGATGTATCTCGATACAAATGGGAATGTGGTGCAAGGTCTGAGCTTGGTTGGACATCTGGCATCCGGTGTTCCTGGTACAGTCGACGGATTGCTAACCGCGCTTGAGAAATTTGGGACAAAATCTCGCCGCGAAGTTCTCAGTCCCGCAATTGCACTTGCCAAAAACGGCTTCGTAGTTAACGAACATCTCGCAACCGCACTGAGGGGATCATTTGAAGAGATCAAAAAATTCCCTTCAACAGCAAAAATCTTTACAAAGAATGGCAAGCCATACGAGCCCGGCGATACCCTTGTCCAGACTGACCTTGCTCGGACCTTAAAACGAATTGCTGAGCTTGGAAGGAAAGACTTCTACGAAGGAGAAACAGCGAAGCTTATCGTTGAAGAGATGCGGCGAGGTCACGGACTTATTGATGAAGAAGATTTGCATAGTTATCATTCTGTGTTCAGAGACCCGATTAGGGGAACCTACCGTGGGTATGAAATCATCTCAATGCCCCCGCCGAGTGCCGGAGGCGTTGCGCTTGTGGAGATGCTGAATGTTCTTGAGGCATTTTCACTTGCCCCGTCTGAGGCTTTCTCTGCCAGGACTATTCATCTCATGGTTGAATCAATGAAGCGTGCATTTGCCGACCGCGCTGAGTATGTCGGCGACCCTGACTTTGTTCATGTTCCCGTAGCAAGACTGATCTCTAAGGACTATGCAGAATTGTTAAGGAAGTCAATAGCTGACAGCAAGGCAACTCCAAGTGAAAGAATTCGTGCTGGCGGCATCTACATCAATGAAGGTAGGGAGACCACGCATTACTCCGTTGTTGATCGATGGGGAAACGCCGTGAGCGTTACGACTACGCTTAACAGCTTATTCGGATCAAAAGTCGTTGTGGACGGTGCAGGGTTCTTCTTGAACAATGAGATGGATGATTTCAGCGTGAAACCCGGCACCCCGAATCAGTTCGGGCTGACGGGTGGAGATGCAAATGCCATCGAGCCCGGGAAACGGATGGTCAGTTCAATGACCCCAACTATTATTTTAAAGAATTCCAAACCATATATGGTTGTCGGAAGTCCGGGTGGTCCAACCATCATAACAACCGTCCTGGAAGTGATCATGAATGTGATCGATTTCCACATGGATATCCAGGAAGCTGTCGACGCGCCACGGTTTCATCACCAGTGGCTACCTGATACAATCTTCTATGAACATGGTGCTTTCACAAAACAGACGGTTCAGCAACTAAAGGCAATGGACTACCGGCTCGTTGAGCGGCAGGAGCACAACACGCAAGGCTTAGTGGAGGCGATCTTAATCGATTCGAAAAAGAACATCATCTACGGCGCTTCTGATAAACGAGGGGACGGAGAGGCGATCGGGTACTGAGTATCAATGCGGGAGATACTACGTACCGCACCTTCGAAAATATCTCAGAGCTACTTAATCCTCCCCCATAGCCTTTCGAATTCGTATGCTCCCATTGACAGTGCTCAGCTTGACCGCAGGTCCTCCACCATTTATCGATGCGTGAAGTCTATGCGAGCCAGAGTTACCAGAGATCTCGGCAGGGAAGTCAGTGTGGATCGATCCATTTACTGTGCTTGCCTCGATATCGCACCTTGCATCATTGGGTAAATAAAGTGCCACGCTGCCATTGACGGTGCGCAGGCTCGTTTGCACAGGATTTGTTAAACGACCAATCGTAGCTTCAATGGAGCCATTCGTACTATTTGCTCTCAAAGTACCGTGAAAATCCTCCGCAACGATTTCACCGTTTGTTGTCGAAACATCAGCTTCCCCTGTTGCCGAACGCAAGGTTATTTTCCCGTTCACAGTAGTCAGTTTCATGTGTACGTCGGCTGGCACAGAGAGTTTATACTTGACCTCGCAGGAAGTGCAGCACGAGCTGCTGAAAAGCCACTCGAAGAATCCGTCGCCCTTTCTATTCGGCATCAGAGTGCGTATTGTGATGCGCGAACCACTGGTATCAATTTTTATTTTGAGCTCTCGCAAGCACGCTTCCGCTTCTTCGCGTGTAAAGGCTGTAACAATTTTTTCAGCCTGGATGAGAAATGTGTTTCGATCCCATTGCCGAACTTCTATAGACCCATTAACATCTTCAAGAACAAGGTTGCCACCAGCGCCGAGAGGGATCTCTTTTCTGAGAGTCTCTCTAAGCGTGTAGCCCTGGGCTATGCTAAACAGTGCAGTCAAAGCGGAGAACAGAAAAAACAATTTTCGAAGTATTTTCATATCCCCCTCCCTATATCTTCGAATTCGACCTATGAAACTATGTTGCAAATGGGAGAAGTTCCCCATCTCCTCTGGGAAACCATGTTGTCTTAGTTGTAAGGCACGATTTCCTATCGTTGCCACAGAGCAATATTGCCTTTGTGCGATGAAATGGAAAGTACTGAACCCCCACCATTAATTGTTCTCCAGATAGAAATATCTCTCTCCTCCTGTTCCTCGTTAGGCTCGCACGTGAGCCTCGAATCGAAGTCTGATCTGAAAGTGGTTCCTTTGTCAAGCTCAGCATGCAGGTCAAAGCCGCTCCCCTCAGGGACAATAATCTCGACGTGTCCCTTGTAGGTGTCGAACGTATTCCTTCCAACCATTTTTGTGAATTCAACATGCGCGTTGGCTTTATACGTCTCGAGGTCAACTGAACCAACCATATCCCTAATGTCCACTATGCCTTTGTAGGTATCGAGATCAATTTCTGACCGGAGACCTGCGATCTTGGTTTCAGACTTATAGTCCTTCACACGGAGGCGCACAGTTGCGGGCATTCTTATAGTGTAATGAACAAATGGCAAGCTTCCATGTGAAATGCGAAACAAGCCAAATAGCCACGAGGAACATTCTTCAATGTGATCGTAGCCCGTCTTGATCGCCACCGAATTTGGAGAAGCCGAGATAATGATTTCTGTATTGCGAACTTTTTCCTCAGCGCAACGGTCCTCCTCATCAAGTTCAATTCGAGCTACAATGTTGACTTCTGGTTTATCCCACGGATCAACAATGATGCTCCCCTTGTACGTATCAATAGTAAGCTGCCCATCTTTACTGATCGGGACAGATCGTGTGACTTCCCTTGTTAATTGCGCCAAGGTTGAAGTCACAGCCATAATTACTGTAACAACCAAGAGTGTCGAAGTTAAAAAGAGATGCTTCATCTGTCGCCCCTTTTTTGTGTGGTTCGCTGCACTTGAATAACCGACATTACGCAAAGAACCTTTACGGTGTCATATCTGAAAGGATCTTAAAGGTTAAGCAATATGTGTCAGCTCCCTCGTCAGGGATTCCCATCCATTTAAGCTCAATGACCGTTTCGTCGGAACCATCCGGAGCCCATGCCTTCAAAGAACGCCGAAATGTGTTCTTGCTTGAGATCAATAAATAATACGCTCGGTTATGAAAAAGGTTTCGTTAAGCGTCCTATGCTGCGGTGAGAGCATTCTTCCCTTGCCACTTCATTGGACAGTGCAAGCAAATGCAAGTCTTGCAACTGAGTTCCATTGTCTGTATATTCCCTTTGAAATAGAGAGCAGGTTATGGAATTCCCTTCTGGGCTGATACATGCACCGGAACTCTTTGCAGAGTTCTGGCTGAATTCTGAGCCATTGAGTCTTCGGGCAATGCGAGGGTATGTATTCCTCATTCATTTTTGGGATTTTGCAAACCCTTCATCGCTTCGAACTATCCCTCAGATGTGCAAATTGAATGAACGGTACCGAGCTTATAATCTCATTGTCGTTGGTGTCCATTCGCCGGCATATCCGTTCGGGAAAGATCCCGTACAGGTCGAACGGGCGGCTCGGAGGTTAGGCATTGAGCATCCAGTTGCACTCGATGGTGATAGAGTTATCTGGGGAGCTTACGGTGACCAGGCAATCCCTTCATGGTATGTGGTTGACCATCGTGGAGACATCAGGTTTGCCTTTTTCAGCGAAGCAGATTTCGGTCTTACAGAGCGTGCCATACAGTCGATGATTCGTGAAGCTGGTCTTCAAGGGGAAATCCCTGAGTTATTTTTTCAAACCTCTCCTCAGGAAACGATAGGCATTGAACACGATGCTGGGCATCTAACTCCTACGCTGAATGCAGGTTATCTCCAAAGCGCCCTCGGCAACAGCGAGGGGGTCGTGCCTGAATCGACCTTCGACTATCATGATCCGGGGTTCTATCTTGAAGGAAGGTTCTACGCAAATGGGAAATGGACCATTGGTCGTTATGCAATGCACCTGGGAGAAAAAGGAACAACCGGGTCCATCGCTGTTCAGTACGAAGGGGAAGAGCTCTACGCCGTGATGGAGGCGAAAGGTGAGACAGGCGTTGTAGAAGTTGAACAAGATGGCGCAGCGGTAACTCCAGAATGCTTTGGGAGCGATATCTGTCAACAGCCGAATGGCACGACTGTGGCTTTGATTGTTGAGCCCCGTGCATATCAGCTTATCTCTAATCAAGAGCATGGGCAGCATTTCCTTCGCCTTCGGTTTTCATCCGACACTGTTCTCTTTTACGCCTTTCATTTCTTGCATCACGCACCGCTTGGAGCCTTCCAAAGACCTGAGAAAGTTCCTTCAGAAAGTCCCCTTGGGCCTCCGTAGCATGTGTCTCATCCTTCTTTTTCGCTTCAATGAAAACCCGTATCACAGAACTATTTAAAATTGAATATCCCATTGTCCAGGCGGGCATGGTATGGGTTTCCGGTCACAAACTTGCTTCAGCCGTCTCGGAAGCTGGAGGACTTGGGTTAATCGGCTCTGGATCAATGAAGCCAGACCTTCTGAGGGAGCATATCCGAAAAGCCCGGACAGAAACCTCAAAGCCATTTGGTGTCAATGTTCCACTCATGCGTGGTGATGCTCGCGAATTGATTTCTGTCGCAATTGAAGAGGGAATTCGGATCATCTTCACGTCAGCAGGGAACCCGGCTACATTCGCTGACGTTATCCGAAATAAAGAGATTGTCTGGGTTCATGTCGTTGCATCTGTTCGCCATGCAAGAAAAGCCGAGCAGGCGGGTGTGAGCGCTGTGGTAGCTGAAGGATTTGAAGCAGGTGGCCACAACGGAATTGATGAAATCACTACTCTAACTCTAGTCCCGCAGGTGGTTGATGCAGTGAGCGTCCCTGTAATTGCCGCTGGAGGTATTGCCGATGGTAGAGGAGTGTGTGCTGCATTGGCTCTTGGTGCAGAAGGGGTGCAAGTGGGAACTCGCTTTGCAGCAACAATTGAATCATCTGCCCACGAACGCTATAAGCAAGCCATACTTGAGGCTGAAGATACCTCGACGATCTTGACCCTAAAGAAAGTCACACCTGTCAGGATGCTCAAGAACCCGTTTGCCATGCATGCATTCGAGGTGGAATCTCGAGGCGCAACTCGAGAAGAGCTAACAGCGCTATTGGGACAAAGCCGCGAACGAAAAGGAATTTTTGAGGGAAATTGGGAAGAAGGGATGTTTGAAGTTGGACAGGGAGTCGGACTTATTCATGATATCCCTTCAGCTGCTGAAGTTATGCGCAGGCTTGTTGCTGAGTACGAAGAGGCAAAACGCAATCTGCCCGATTTGTAAATCCCCTTTTCTGAGCCAAGATTCCGCTGCGGAGGTTCTAACATAGAGATTTTATGAACAAGAATAATACCATCATCACTCTGTTTAGTTCTCTCAAGGCACATGACCGCGTGCTGATCTTCGACGGCGCAATGGGTACGAACCTTCAGAAGCAAGATCTTACCCCAGATGATTTTGGCGGCGAGCAGTACTTTGGCTGTAATGAGTACCTTGTCATAACGAAGCCGAGTGCTATCGAGCAAGTTCATGAGAGCTTCTTGAGTGTTGGTAGCGACGTAATCGAGACGAACACTTTTGGCGCAACTCGCATCGTTCTTGGTGAGTATGGTTTGCAGGACCGCGCGTATGAAATCAACCGAAAGGCTGCAGAACTTGCCAAGCGCATCGCTTCAGATTTTTCTTCGAATGACCATCCTCGCTTTGTGGCTGGTTCAATTGGTCCCACGACAAAGCTCCCAACCCTCGGACACATAGGCTTTCGGGAAATGGAAACGGCATATCTTGAGCAGGTTGCAGGTTTACTCGATGGCGGCGTCGATATCCTCCTTGTTGAGACGGTCCAGGATGTGCTTCAGGCAAAGGCGGCTCTTGCCGCAATCTTCGGCATATTCGAAGAGCGACGGCAGCGCGTTCCAGTTATGGCTCAGGTGACCATAGAGCGCACAGGGACAATGCTCCTTGGCACAGATATTGCCGCAGCTCTAACCACACTTGAAGCATACGATGTCGAAGCTATAGGGATGAACTGCGCCACCGGTCCAAAGCAAATGTCGGAACATGTCCACTACCTTTCCTCGAACAGCACAAAGCTGATCTCCGTCCAGCCTAACGCTGGGTTACCGGAAAATATCAATGATAAGACAGTCTATCCGCTCACACCTGAAGAACTTGCTTCGTATCACATGCATTTCGTTAAAGACCTCGGAGTGGAAATAGTTGGAGGATGCTGTGGCACAACACCAGATCATCTGAAAGCTGTTGTTGATGCGGTACGTAACCTTACGCCGGCTGAACGTCACGGAGAATTTACACCTTCAGTGTCCAGTCTCTACATGAGCGTTCCTCTTCATATTGAACCAGCTCCAGTCCTGGTTGGGGAACGGACAAATGCCAACGGTAGCAAGAAGTTTCGCGAGCTCCTCAACCAGGAAGATTGGGACGGGATGGTTGCGCTTGCGAAAGAGCAGGTCCGGGAAGGTGCTCATCTCCTTGATGTCTCTGTTGCATACGTTGGTCGCAATGAAGCTGCCGACATGATCGAAGTGATTTCGCGGTTTAATTCCCAGATCAGTTTACCCCTGATGATCGATTCGACGGAACCCGAAGTTATAGAGGCTGCACTTCAGCGAATCAGCGGCAAAGCAATTGTGAACTCGGTGAACCTTGAAGATGGAGAAACCCGGCTTGCGAGGGTGCTACAGCTATGCAAAAAATATGGCGCTGCTGTCGTTGCGCTGACAATCGATGAAGAGGGGATGGCTCACACCGCAGAAGCAAAGCTCAAAGTTGCTCAACGTATTTATGAGCTGGCTGTGAATAAATACGGTATTAGACCTGATAATCTGATTTTCGACCCGCTTACCTTTACCCTCGGAAGCGGAAGCGAAGAACTCCGCGATGCAGGGGTACAAACACTCAATGGAATTCGCCTTATCAAGCAAGAATTCCCTTCTGTGAAAACAATTCTCGGAGTGAGCAATATTTCCTTCGGATTAACTCCAGCAGCACGCCATGTCATTAACAGTGTGTTTCTACATTATGCAATTGAGGCTGGACTCGATCTTGCTATCGTGAACGCACAGAAAATTATTCCTCTATACAAGATCCCCCCTGAAGAACGCGAACTTGCTCGAAAGCTGATTTTCAATGAGAGAACGGAGTCATATGATCCATTGACTGCTCTTACCGCTTACTACGCTGAAAAGCAACCAGCGGTTTCAGATCGAAAAGCAAAGCCCGAAGTTTCAATCGAAGAGGCGTTGAAACAACGGGTTGTCGATGGTGAAAAAGCTGGACTGGAAGCGGACCTGGACCGAGCTCTGAAGAAATATGATCCTCTCACAATCATCAACACGATCCTCCTCGAAGGGATGAAAATCGTAGGCGATCTTTTTGGTCGCGGAGAGATGCAGCTCCCATTCGTGCTTCAATCTGCCGAGGTGATGAAAGCGGCTGTCACATATCTTGAACAGTTTATGGCAAGAGGTTCACTTGCAGAAGAAAAATCCCGGGGAACAATGGTCATCGCAACAGTCAAAGGCGACGTACACGACATTGGGAAGAATTTAGTCGACATTATTCTGACGAACAATGGTTACCGCGTTATCAATCTCGGCATTAAACAGCCGGTAGAGAACATTATTGAAGCAGCTGAGCGATACCGTGCTGACGCTATTGGTATGAGCGGCTTGCTTGTAAAATCGACGCTGATCATGAAAGAGAATCTCAGTGTTATGGAGGAGCGAAGGATGACAACCCCCGTGATCCTCGGAGGGGCAGCACTCACCCGGCGCTATGTCGAAGAAGAGCTTCGGAAAATCTACAGCGGACCCGTGCTTTATGCAAATGACGCTTTCGATGGACTGCGCTTTATGGAGCAGATTGTCGGCGGCGCTCTTGCATACCAATCACCTCGCCAAGAACAGGGTGACAACGAAGAACGACTAACAGGACAAAGAGCAAAGATTCACCATCTTGAACAGCAAAGAGCAAATCTTGTGCGCAGACTGGACAAAATTCCTAATCCTCCATTTTTCGGAACAAAGATCGTCACTGAAATCCCACTGGATGAAGTCTTCAAATATGTGAACCGTGCAGCACTGTTCAGAGGACAATGGCAAATCCGGCGACGGGGGAAAAACGAAGCAGGCTACAACGAATTCATCGAAAGAAATATCCTCCCGGTTTTCGAGGAATGGAAACGGCGCTCTATCGAAGAGCAATTACTTGTACCGCAGGTTGTGTACGGATATTTTCCCTGCCAATCCGAAGGAAACGATCTCATCGTGTATCATGAGGATTGCGAAAAAGAGTGGGTGAGATTTACATTCCCGCGCCAGGAGGGTGGCCAACGGTTATGCATCGCAGACTACTTTGCCCCGAAGTCATCGGGGATCATGGACGTCGTTGCTTTCCATGTGGTGACGGTTGGACCAAAGGCGGCAGAATTTTCAAAATCGCTTTTCGAGTCCGGACACTACGCCGAATATCTCTATTTCCACGGATTAAGTGTGGAGACAACAGAAGCTCTTGCTGAATACTGGCATAAACAGATTCGCCACGAACTTCGCATTGATGATCAGGATGCCAGTACGATTGAAAAACTGTTCAGCCAGGGGTATAGGGGTGCGCGATATAGTTTCGGCTATCCGGCATGCCCGAACTTAGAGGATCAGAAAAAGTTGTTTGAACTTCTCAAGCCAGAGCGGATCGGTGTGACACTTACAGAAGGGTACCAGTTAGTTCCGGAGCAAAGTACAACAGCGATAATAGTTCATCATCCGGATGCACGGTACTTCAACATCAAGTAGTCAAGCCACTCAGCCACAGGCTAACAATTGTGAAACCCGTCCTTGATTCTCTCTTCGCATCGGCAACAGATGATTTTCGCTCTTTCATGGAGCAGCTTTTTGCTGTGGAAAACATTGAGCCCACCCATTTTTTCTCCGCAGGTTACCCCACAGTCATCAGGGTCAATGCGCTTAAGGCTACGCAGGAAGAAGTATTTACCGAATTGGAGTCGAAAGGATTCGTGCTGAAGAAACTCCCTTTTCCTCCAGAAGCAATTGAGATTGTTGAGCAACCCTTTCCCATTGCGAAAACGCTTCCCCATATTCTTGGCTGGATCTACATTCAAAGTCTCGCTTCGATGCTCCCCGCGATGGCGCTCAAACCAGAACCCGGAATGTTCATTCTCGATCTTGCTGCCGCCCCAGGATCAAAGACGACACAAATCGCCGCTCTTGTCAATAACAGAGCTGCTATTCTTGCCAATGATATCTCCATTGAACGCGTGAAATCGCTTGCACACAACGTGGATCGAACTGGCGCGTTCTCGGTTGGAATCAGCACAATGCCGGGTGACCGCCTTGGCAAAATCCTCCCTGAGAACTTCAATTGTATTCTCATCGACGCTCCATGCTCAGCGCTCGGGATCGTCTCAAAAGCGCAGGAGGTAATGACCTGGTGGAATCTGCGAGAAGTGTCGCGCCTCGCCGCACGCCAGAAGCAGCTTCTTGTGAGCGGCATCAAAGCTCTTACCCCCGGTGGAACCCTGGTCTATTCAACTTGCACTTTAACTCCTCAGGAGAACGAAGCCCTTCTCACAGAGCTTCTGAAGGAATACCCAATTGAACTCGAAGAGCTGGAATTCCCCGTCATTCAGCATCGACACGGATTGAAGTCTTTCGGCTCTATGAGATTTGACCCTTCTCTACAGCGCGCAGTCCGTGTGTACCCACAAGAAGCTAAGACAGAGGGATTCTTCATCGCTCGCATTCGCAAATGTGACACAATGAATCTCCCTTCGGACCCCGCCAAAACCGGGCGAGAAGAAATGCATTTGTACAGCGCAGACGACGAGATAATAAGACCAGCATTAACGTTCTTACACAACGAATTTGGCATCAGCCATTCAGCCTGGGAGCATCTCCTCTTTTCCATCAAACACAATGAACTATGGATGGTATCTGACGTATGGAAAGATAAGCCGCAAGCTGTTACAAAGCGTCTCGGGATTAAATTAGCTCGTGCACAACGTGGCGGCAGGTGGAAACTCTCAACCAGTGCTGCACAAATGTTAAAGGGGAAAATCGCACACCGCTTGCTTAATCTGCAAACAGAGTCAGAGGCTATACGGTTTCTGAGAGGTGAAAATCTCACCGGCGAGTGGGAAAATCAAGGGCAAGCCGTCGTTTGCTGGCATGGAAGAATTCTTGGTGTTGGGGTAGTACATCGGAATACGTTGAAGAGCCAGGTACCAAAGGGGAGACGAGCGGGAAATTAGTTCTTGCAGCTATATGAACGCCCTTTGAAATCACAAAAGTAGGTTGAACTTTATCACCGATTTCGTTACTTTGTATTAGTCACTTTGACTCCATGATAGCTTCCATAATACTATTGAAATTAAGGAGGAAATTAAATGGCTACTATGATCACAAGTGAATGCATCAATTGCGGTGCATGTGAACCTGAATGCCCTAACACGGCAATTTACGAAGGGGGTGCGCAGTGGGAACTCGACGGCGTTATGCACGACCCTCTTAGCATGGACTACTATTATATTGTTCCGGACAAGTGCACAGAATGCGTCGGACATTTTGACCAAGAACAATGCGCTGCAGTCTGTCCCGTTGATTGCTGTGTGCCGGATCCGAACCACGTTGAAACCGAAGAGCAACTCTTCGAGAAGGCAAAACGTCTCCATCCGGAGAAAGAATTTGTACTCTCGCCTCAGACATCTAAATACCGCAAGGCTTAATGCCCTGGTAATAGATTTCTCCTCGTAACAACGCCACCCGTGGATATTCGCTCAGGGTGGCGCATTTGTTTCAAAGGAATTGCTATGAGAATTGGTGCGTATGAGATCCTCGTCATAGAAACAGGGCGATTCGCTCTCGATGGCGGGGCAATGTTTGGCATCATCCCAAAACCTCTCTGGGAAAGAACAAACCCAGCCGATGAGCGCAATCGGATTGAACTCGCAATGCGAGCACTTCTACTTGTCAGCGGGGAAAAGAGAATCCTCATTGATGTCGGGATTGGAACAAAGTTTACACAAAAGCTACGGGATATTTATCGTGTCGATTTCAGCCAGTCGTCCCTTGAAAGTTCTCTCGCAGCCCATGGATTCAAATTCGAAGATATCACCGAGGTGATACTGACTCACTTACACTTTGATCATGCTGGAGGTGCGACAACACAGACCAATGGGGAGATTGTCCCCGCGTTCCCAAAGGCGCAGTACTATGTCCAGAAACAGCATTGGGAATGGGCGCTGAAACCCACGGAGAAAGATCGGGGAAGCTTCATGAGAGATGATTTTCTCCCTCTCCATGATCATAACGCGCTGAGGTTTACAGATGGACCGGGTGAATTCCTCCCTGGCATAGAACTTCTTGTCACCAACGGCCACACTGAAGCGCAGCAACTTGTGAAAATCTCAGACAGCAAACACACCCTGCTGTATTGCTGCGATTTGATTCCAACATCGTCTCATGTACCTTTACCTTACATCATGGGATATGATCTGCGCCCGCTAATCACCCTCGAGGAGAAAAGAACCATACTGACCCGTGCCGTAGAAGAAAATTGGCTGTTATTCCTTGAGCATGACCCAACTACTGAAGTGATCACCGTGGAGAGAACAGAAAAAGGATTCAGCGTTAAGGAGCGTCTCTCCCTATCGTCAATTGATAAACCAACTTTGTAGCAGGAATTGTGTGAAGCGAATTTCTTGCTGTGAGTTGTAATAGAGAACAACTTAACTTTCAGCCTCACACGTGGGGTAGGACATGTTTGCTTCGGTAGGAACGCCAGAGAACACAATGACAGCAACTTCGAGGAAGAGAATAACCGAGCAGATCAAAGCAAAAGCCCTATCACTTGGCTTTGCGAAAGTTGGTATTGCTCGCGCCGAGCGTCTTACTGAGGATTCCGAGCATCTAATGGAATGGCTTTATCGAGGATACCACGGAACAATGGAATGGATGAGCAGGAACATAGATAAGCGTGTGGATCCACAGGAAATTCTTCCAAACGCTCAGTCCATCATCTCAGTTGCAATGAACTACTTCACGCAGGTAGATGAAAATTGCAGCGTATCACATCGCAGTGATACATCGACACCAATAAGAATCTCGCGCTATGCATGGGGAGATGATTACCACGATATCGTGAGCGAGCGATTAGAGCAATTGCAACATTGGCTATCGGATCTTTTCCCGGACTCCGAATCAAGAATTTACGTGGACACGGGGCCTGTAATGGAGAAGGTGTGGGCAGCACGTGCTGGCATTGGATGGCAAGGGAAGCACACAAACATCATCTCGCGTGAATTCGGTTCGTGGATATTCCTTGGGGAGATTCTCACGACACTCGAACTCGAATACGATGCACCTGCCCTTGATCACTGTGGAACATGCACTCGATGCATTGAAGCATGTCCGACAAATGCAATCGTTGCACCGTATGTGCTAAATGCGTCGCAATGCATTTCCTACCTGACAATTGAGCACCGTGGCGAACTCCCAGATCATCTTTCCCGGAAACTTCAGAGCTGGGTTTTTGGTTGCGATATTTGCCAAGAGGTATGTCCGTGGAATCGTTTTGCAAAGATAACACAAGAGCCAGCATTTCAACCACGCGAAGCAATCCTCGGGCTCACAGCAGAGGAAGCCTTATCATTAAGTGAAGAGGAATTTCGCCACCGCTTTCAGAGAAGCTCGGTGAGGCGAACAAAGTACGCCGGTTTTCTTCGGAACGTCCGCGCCGCGTTGAATAAAAGTCGAACTTCAGAGGACGCGGCGTAGATTTCAAGTAAATATTCAAATAGGTTGAAAACATTCAAAACACAAAAGAATTGTATGAGGTGGATTGTCTATGGAAGAGAATCATCGTCGAGTTATAATCATTGGCTCAGGTCCTGCTGGTCTTACGGCAGGAATTTACACTGCCCGTGCTGAATTGAAGCCGCTCATATTTGAAGGCAACCAGCCGGGGGGACAGCTCACGATCACAACCGAAGTCGAGAATTACCCCGGTTTCCCAGATGGTATTATGGGTCCTGACCTTATGGACCTCTTTCGGAAACAAGCGCAGCGTTTTGGAGCGGAGACAATCTTTGCTGATGTTACAAAAGTGGATTTTACCACTCGACCGTTTAGAATATGGTCAAACGAAAAACTTTACACTGCTGACGCAGTGATCATCGCTACGGGGGCATCAGCAAGGTTACTTGGGCTCGAGTCCGAGAAAAAATTTATGGGTTATGGTGTTTCTGCTTGCGCAACGTGCGATGGCTTTTTCTTCAAGGATCAGGAAGTTGTAGTTGTCGGTGGTGGGGACACCGCTATGGAAGAGGCACTCTTCCTCACGAAATTCGCAAGCAAAGTGACCGTTGTTCATCGGCGTGACACACTTCGTGCCTCGAAAATTATGCAGGAGCGAGCATTCCAAAATTCTAAGATCAGCTTTATCTGGAACTCCGTCGTCGAGGAAATTCTTGGTACAGAGATCGACGGGCGGAAGAGCGTCACAGGGGTGCGGCTCCGAAATGTGAAAACAAATGATACAGTAGATTTTCGTTGCGATGGGGTGTTCCTTGCAATTGGCCATTCTCCAAACACGGAGATTTTCAAAGGTCAACTTGAAATGGATGAAAAGGGCTATATTATAACAAAAGGTCGTTCAACGGCTACAAGTATCCCCGGTGTGTTTGCAGCCGGTGATGTTCAGGATGCTGTCTACCGCCAGGCAGTAACTGCAGCAGGATCTGGTTGCTCAGCTGCAATTGACGTTGAGCGCTTCCTGCAAGAGCACTCCTGAGTTATTCTTTAAGTGAACCAAGTTTGTGCGGGGTCCCTTCTTTGTGTCGTTCTGTCACGGTTTCGCCTCTTTTCTCAGCAACCACCTGTCAACTTGACTTAATTAGATAAACAGAGGCTGTGGCGCAGCTGAAAACCCTTTAGAACGCCAAGTTTTCAACCCACTATTTTATGGCACGGCATTTGCAAGGATGCATAGTAGAAACAAAATAATAGGAGGTGAGAATTATGGCACTCATTCGATGGAATCCGGGACGTGAGCTTGCAACGTGGGACCCTTACGGTGTGTTTTCACGGTTGGAGAGTTGGCGTCGAGATTTTGACCGTATGTTTGATTCCCTTTTGCGGGGCGGTGAAGAGGAACTGACCATGTGGGCACCTTCGGCTGACATCTCTGAAAGCGACGATGCCTATGAGGTGAGGTTAGACCTGCCCGGCGTCTCGAAAGACGATGTGAAAATCACCCTTGAAAATCGGACTTTATGTGTTCAAGGGGAAAGGAAGCAAGAAAAGGAAACAAAGGGGAAGAACTATCATCGGATGGAGCGGGTCTACGGTTCGTTCCAGCGCACCTTCACACTGCCCTCAACAGTGAAGACGGACAAGATCGACGCGAAGTTTAAAGATGGGGTCCTCACGATCACGCTGCCAAAGGCTGAGGAAGCGAAGCCTAAGCAGATTGAGATCAAGGTCGATTGAGGTATCAACAAGGCAATAGCGGACGCCTCCCTTTCGGGGGCGTCCGCCAAAGCCGAATTCGTCTCCGTCGAACTCCAAAGCGAGGGATGGTTATGAACACAGAATACAAAAGTTGGCTCGACAAAATCGTCCAGAAAATTGATGAGAAAAGCGAACAGGCAAAACAAAAGCAAATCCGTCAAATGCTTATCAACGATTATTTCTCCGAGTTAAATCTCAGCAAGCGTCTCCAACTTGATGCTCTCAGTATTCCGTATGAATTTCTACGTGAGCGGATACTCAAAATTGCTGGAGAAAATGCGGAGCATGCAAGGCTTCTCAAAGAGCACCTTGAGAAGCGCGGCGGATCATTCTCTTCTAACCAATTTGCTCAGAATGATCAAGAACCAACTCAAATCGGATACAGAAATCTTATTCGGGATTTTGAAGCTCATAAAGCACTGGAAGAAGAATATATTCGCCAGATCAATCTCATTGATGATGAGGAAACGAAAAGAATATTGAAACGAATACAACGTAACAAAGCTCGACAAAAAGAACTCCTTCTGGACACTGTTATGCGAATATCATAACTGTATGAAGGAAAACGTTTGACTGAGAAATAGGAGAACAAAAGGTGACTGAACAGACTCCAGATCGGGCTGGTCAACAGAAGGGTAGTCCGCCAGGGCGGGTTCCAGAGGCTCTTCCAGTTGTCCCACTTCGAAATGCTGTTTTCTTCCCTCGTCAGGCGATGCCACTTGCAATTGGGAGAGAAACAACCCTGAAGGCAGTCGATGAAGCAGTCAATGATAATTCAACGATTGCTATCATCGCACAGAAAGACCCTTCAGTTGATGTACCAACACCGGAAGACCTGTATAGCATGGGAACGGTCGGAAAGGTGCTAAAAACATTTAATCTTCCCGACGGTTCAAAAAGCATCCTTGTGCAGGGATTACACCGCGCCAGGATTCTTTCCTATCTTCAACAAACCCCTTACCTGCGTGCAGTCGTACAGCAAGTTGACGATGAATTTACTGAGGACTTAGAAAGCGAGGCTCTTGCGACAACGATCAAAAACGTTTTCCGCCGTGCTGTTGAACTTTCTCCCGATCTCACTGTTGAGCACCTCAGCCTGGTTCAAAACATGCAAGACCTCGGAGGCTTGGCAGATGTTGTTGCTTCGCTAATTAATGTGACAGTCGGAGAGAAACAGGAGATCCTTGAACACATCAATGTCAAGCGCAGGCTTGAACGTGTTCATTACATACTTACCAAGCTCGTGCAACAACTTGAACTCGGCAGCAAGATCCAATCGGAAGTGCAAGATGAGATCAATAGAAGCCAGCGTGAGTTTTATTTGCGTGAACAACTGAAAGCTATACAGAAAGAGTTAGGGGAGGAAGAGGGGGTCGAGATTCGTGAACTCCGTGAGCAAGTTGCAAAAGCCAATCTCCCCGAAGAAGCGCGCTCTGTGGCTGAGAAGGAAATCGATCGACTATCTAAAATGCATCCCTCTTCAGCAGAATACACTGTCTCCCGAACGTACCTCGATTGGCTCATTAATCTTCCCTGGAGCATTGCCACGGAGGACAATCTTGATATAGCACAGGCAAGAAGCGTGCTTGACCGAGACCATTACGGCTTGGAGAAAGTCAAAAAGCGAATCCTTGAATATCTTGCCGTCCGTAAGTTGAAAGCTGATATGAAGGGACCGATCCTCTGCTTTGTGGGCCCTCCCGGGGTCGGGAAAACATCGCTGGGGCGGTCTATTGCAAATGCCCTCGGAAGAAAATTCGTGCGGATCTCGCTTGGAGGTGTGCACGATGAAGCAGAGATACGCGGACATCGCCGCACTTATATCGGCGCACTCCCGGGCAGAATCATTCAAGGGATGAAAAAGGCAGGTGTCAAGAATCCTGTCTTCATGCTCGATGAGGTCGACAAAATTGGAATGGATTTCCGTGGAGATCCATCTTCTGCGCTCCTTGAGGTCCTTGATCCTGAACAAAATAACTCCTTCAGCGACCATTACATTGAAGTCCCTTTTGACCTTTCAAAAGTAATGTTCATTACAACAGCGAATATGATAGAACCAATCCCCCCGGCACTCCGGGATAGAATGGAGATCATTGAAATACCAAGCTATACGGAAGACGAGAAGCTCCAAATCGCGAAAAAATATTTGGTTCCAAAGCAACTTGCAGAACATGGGCTTTCCCCCGAGCTCCTTACTTTTGATGACGCAGCTCTTCATATGATCATCGCTGCCTACACGCGCGAAGCCGGCGTACGAACGCTTGAACGACGCATCGCTGACGTTTGCCGCGGTGTAGCGCGTGAAGTTGCAGAAGGGAAACAAGAACCCACCCGCATTCTCCCGGATGACCTCGTCAAGTATTTAGGTCAGCAAAGATTTTTCCCTGAGGTCGCTGAGCGGATCAATAAACCAGGCATCGCAACAGGATTAGCGTGGACTCCGGTGGGTGGGGATATTCTTTTCATCGAAGCGACAAAAATGAAGGGGAGGGGAAATCTAATTCTCACAGGGCAACTCGGGGATGTGATGAAAGAATCAGCACAAGCTGCCTTGAGTTACATTGCTTCGCAAGCAAAAGAGTTAGGAATTGATGAATCCTTCCGCGAGAACGTGGATATTCACGTTCACGTGCCCGCTGGAGCCGTACCGAAAGATGGTCCATCGGCAGGAGTTGCACTTTTCGCGGCACTCGCCTCGCTGCTGACAGGTAAAGTCGTACGGAACGACCTTGCGATGACAGGCGAAATCACTTTACGCGGGGCTGTGCTCCCTGTTGGTGGCATTAAGGAGAAGGTCCTCGCAGCACACAGAGCTGGTATTAAGGCAGTGATCCTGCCTGAAAGGAACAAACAAGATCTCGAAGAAGTCTCTCAAAATGTCAAAGAAGAAATAACCTTCTACCTCGTGAAGGAGATAAAGGATGTTCTCCAAATTATATTCTCCACCTCTCTGAAAGAACAGCAGCTATCTCCAGAACCAACGGCTGCGACGTAGATTTCCCCCGCCTGAGGCAGCTTAATCTTATCCCTTGGTCCGCATTCGGCTGACCCATATTAACGTGGTTGATTTTTAGAATCTTCTTTCGTATAATGCATTGTGCGATAATTGGTTATGAGGTTCATATGTCGGTAAGCCGTGGGACACGATGGGCTATTGTAATTATCGGTATTCTTCTCGTAATCGGACTTCTCATGACACTTCTCTTTTTCGCACTTATTCGCGGAGGCGAAACAGAGGAGATAACGGGATATGGAGACAGGGTTGCTATTGTGGAGGTCCAGGGAACGATTCTTTCTTCTGAAAACGTTGTTCGTCAATTGAAAAAGTTTGCAAAGCAGTCCTCTGTGCGTGCGCTTGTGCTACGAGTAGATTCGCCTGGCGGGAGCGCTGCGGCGAGCCAGGAAATCTATGAGGAGGTAAAACGCATCCGTAACAGTGGAAAGCCTGTGGTCGCTTCGATGGGTTCCATGGCTGCCAGCGGAGGTTACTACATCTCAGTTGCTGCAACAAAAATTGTAGCTAATCCAGCGACTGTCACGGGGAGCATTGGCGTCATCTCTCAATTCATCAACGTTGCTGATCTATTGAAGAAAGTCGGCATCCAGGAAACAACTGTCAAGACAGGAAAATTTAAGGATGCAGGATCTCCGTTTCGTTCTTTGACAGAGGAAGAGAAGCTGTACTTTCAGGAGCTCATGATAAATGTATATGATCAATTTGTAGACGCTGTCGCCTCGGAGCGCAATCTCCCTATCGACACTGTCCGCAAGTACGGAGATGGTCGTTTGTTCTCCGGAGCGCAGGCAAAACGGATTGGGCTTGTTGATACACTCGGTTCGTTAGAGGACGCAATTCGGCTTGCGGGGAAACTTGGAGGGATTAGAGGAGAACCAGCAACCGTGCGAGAGCTGAAACGAGTTTCATTTGTTGAACGATTCTTTGACTCTGCAAAGCAAAGCGTCCTCGGGAATCGGCTCGAAGAACCACTCCTTGAATATAAATTTGCCGCACCGTAATCAATATTCAGGGAAAAATAATGTCGAAAGCACAGTCCGCCGAAGGCGGAAAGGAGGTTTATCCTTGACAAAGGCAGATATTATTGATGTAATTGCTACGGCAACCGGCTTGACGAAGGTCGAGACAGAAGCTGTGGTCGATGGCTTTATCTCTACGGTGATCAATGCTCTCAAAGAGGGGAAGAGCATTGAGATACGCGGCTTTGGGAGTTTTAAGGTGAAGAAGAGAAAGGGCCGCGTTGCGCGCAACCCACGCACCGGCGACCGGGTATTAGTGGACGAACACTTTGTCCCGTATTTCAAAGTCTCAAAAGAGCTTAAGAATTCTGTCAACGCAAACCTGAGTGCTGCAATGCCTTCTGCTCCACCTCCGCTGGACCAACTAAAAACGGAGGAATTAGGGGGCGAGAAAGGTGCGGCTCAAGACAATCAAAGAAAACTGGATATCACAGAATGAAAGTAAAATTCGTTTGCCCGAACTGCGGCGCTGAATTGAAGCTCGGGGTAGCTTCCTGCACACATTGTGAGATCCCAATTGAATGGCCCCCCGAAATATCATCGCGAGAAAGCCGGAACACACTTTGCCCGGTATGCGGTTACAACAATCCAGCTGGCGTCGAGATATGCCAGAGCTGTGGAGCTAAGTTGCCTCTTACAAAATCAATTTCTGCATCTCGTGGACAAGAGAAAAAAGGGGTAACACGAAAAGTCTCAGTGCGTTTTGACTGGCAAATGTACGTCGCTACACTTGTAATTATCCTGGCAGCAATTGCAGCGTACGTGCTTTACCAAAAGAAAAACCAACCTGGTACAAACGCGGAAGTCCATGCAAACGTTCCCGCTGAAACAAAAGGGCTAATTGCTGAGATTCAGCGGTTGAAGAACATCGTTGAGCAAAACCCATCTGATATGTTTTCAACTCTGCGTCTTGCAAACTCTCTCCAGGATGCAGGTTTGTACGACCAGGCAATTACATATTACAAGAGGTATTTAGCAGAAGATGAGCAAAATGCAGATGCCCGTGTGGATATGGCAATTTGCTATTTCGAACGCGGTGACTCTAAGACCGCGATCAGTGAAATTGAACAGGCGATCAAATACAATCCGAACCATCAACTCGCATATTTTAATCTTGGCATAATCACTTTGACAGCGGGTAACTTAGAAACGGCGACTAAATATTTTCAGAAAGCGATTTCGATTGATCCAAATTCAGATGTTGGGAAACGCGCCAAGGAGTTTCTGAAGCAGCACCAATCTCTTACCAATCCATTACAATCAGGAAAGTAAGGAGGTGATGACATGCCGTGCGGAAGGAAACGAAAGCGGCATAAAATAGCTACCCACAAACGGAAGAAAAGGCTCCGGAAGCTTCGTCACAAGAAGAAAATCCGGTAGCAGTGATTCCAAGAGATGAAAAGGCGAGGGAAAACATCCCTTGCCTTCATCGCTTAGCCTTGGACAACAACGGAAGGGAATGGCAATATGGAAAACAACAAAGGAAATCTTGCGAAAGGGTTGGTTATCGGATTTATTGCTGGGTCAATCGTCGGGGCGATTATTGCTTTGCTCTATGCACCCAAGAGTGGTAAGGAACTTCGCGCAGATATCAAGTCGAAGGGAGAGGATCTTTTAGGTGAAGCTGAGCAGTATCTTGCTCGCGCACGAGAGAAAGCAACAGATATCATCAATGAGGGGAAAGCTCGTTCAGAGAAACTTATCGCTCAGGCTCAACAAAAAGCGGAAACCATTCTTAAAGATGCCGAGCAGATCCTCTCTGCAGCAAAAGAGAAAGCTGGACAAGTTTCTGAGGAAGCAGGAAAACTCAAGAGTGCAGTGAAAGCAGGGATTGAAACATATAAAAGCGAACGTGGCAAATCGTGAGCCACCCGCCGAAGGGAGAAAATGAACCGTGGAAACTATTCTCATCATCGCCCAGATCCTTGTTCTTGTTTGTCTTTCAGCGTTGAGCATTTACCTCATCATAGTGTTGGTGCGTGTTCGTTCCTCGCTGGAAGAATTCGAGAAATCCTGGCAACAGATCGCCACAAAGTCTGCCCCTGTTCTTGAAAACCTCGAAGTTATCACAAGAAAGGCAAAAGAAATTAGTACAAGCATCGATGATCAAGTGGAGATGGTGCGCAGCTCCGTTCGCTCTGCAAAGGAGATCGTGGATAATGTAGTTCTTTTTGAGAGAAGGGTTCAACAGGAACTTGAGGGACCTGTTCTTGAAGGAGTTGCTTGGGTGGCAGCCGTGTACAAAGGGATTAAAGTATTTCTCCAGAAGCTTCGCGAGTAGACATCTGCACCATCCTCTCTGGCTGCATGGGTGATTCCCATCAATGCGCTGGAGGATGCCCTCTCTGGGCCGGCATCGCTTACAAGGGTGAGTACTTCGTATCGCCTGACTGGTCAATGCACTGAGCAAACACATCGGAACCATGATAGCACATAAGATAATACGAACAGCTTTAGTGCCAACTCTGATATTGTTGAGCTCCTGTAAGCACAATCCACTCTCACCGACTCGGGACTATGAGTTCAATGATGTAGATCCGATTTGGCTACCCAATGGGAAGATTATCTATCAACATCTTGTGTGGTTAGATCCCCCTCCTCATCGTTCCTGGGAGGCTCATTCATCATCTACGTGGGTAATTGATCCAGACGGTAGCAATGCACATGAAATACGTGAAAACACAGAGATAGCACCAGGCGAGGGGAAATTCTCACCTGACGGAAGGTGGTTTGTAACCACCTTTTACTCCGAAAGTCCCCCGTACTATGGCGAAGTCTATAAAATGCCGGTCAGGGGGTTTCTACCAGATCCATCAGAAGCAGTGCAGCTTACCTCTGGGGGGAATAACTTTTCCCCGAACTGGAGCCGGGATGGGGAACATATTGTATACTACCATAAGCAAGCTTACCCTGTTGGAAACGATTCATTGCCAAGTGGTACTTACCTCATGCGAAATGATGGGACCGGAAAAAGATGTCTGGCTGCATATCGCGGTCGGCCCGGCGATACGCCGATTTTATCACCAGACGGAAAATTTCTGATTCATACACATTTGGATGGTGAGTGTTGTAATTCCTTCGAGGTTATTGTACGTGAAATTATTGCTGATAGCTCAGAAACAATCATACTTGCGAAAACAAGGCATAAGCATCAATCGTTCCGCGACGTACAGCTTACTCCCGACGGAACAAAGGTCATTTTCCGTTCATATGTAGCGCCCGGACAAGGACCACCGGAATTGAACGGAATTTTCACCATGCATACAGATGGAAGCGATCTGCATGCAATTTTCAGTCCATGGGATTTGTATCATGAGGTTAAGCAACTTGGAGGGCTCTCCCTTTCGCCGGATGGGAGACGGATTGTTTTTTCCTTCGGAGACCCTGATTTCCCTGAGGTTCGTCTATGGTCTCGGCCCTTGTGGATCATAAATATCGACGGAACAGGTTTGCGGCAGCTGACCTCTCAATCAACATATGTATCACATCACAATAGACATTTGAGGTGAATAATCATGGCATACACAATTGGTGAATGCTATCCTTACGGCGATCCGTACGCTGGGACAATGGTTGACCATTATGAGCCGAAAAGTGGCAAGTCTCTGTGGATCAGTGCAATGAATGGTTCGCCCCCCGAGGCCATCGACTTCTGGTCTTACCTTAGAGACCATTATGGCTATAGCGGAGCCGCAGCAGCCCGCGGAACATTAAGTGTGTTGAAATCGGTTTTCCCAGTAGGGCAGCTAAGTTACCATATATGGCAATACTCCGACTCCGAGCAATGGGCGCTGGAGGATGGTGCAGTAGGTTCTAACGGAGAGACTTTTTATTCATCTATGGATGAAGGGCTCAACGCTGGTATCACCCGCTTTCACGTCGAAGAGCCGATAAACTATTTGGTAGAATATTTGCAAAAACCAGAGCATACAAGGAAAACAAAGGGGACCTGGGAGGGGAATCCTCCTTTTTACCCGCCGTATTGGGACGCTTTAAAGAAGGCTTACAGCTATCTGCATGGTAGGAATGGCGACACCATTATCGACATAGTTGATTGTCGGGAGCCTAATGCCCCGCTGCCTAATATCGACACTTTAATAAAATTAGCCTGGGACGCTGGCGCCTGGGTTGGGAAACGAACCCGTCTCGGCTCTTCCGCGTATTGGTGGTCAGGCTCCCATGTATACGACGCTTGGCACTATTTATGTGCACATGCTCATTCCAATAACCCTGACAGTTGGTACGATTTTCAGCACTGTTTTATCCGCGCTCCCGATGTAACTCGCATTGCGGAGAATTTTTCCTATGCCAATCAATTTGGATTGAACCGACTGGTGGTTTTTGTGGAAGATCCCGACTGGAGTTATCCGATTTCCGCGACTTTAAAATATCAACTTGGGACCGTTTCTGAACAGGCTTGGGTACATGGTTGGCTTCGGAAATTTGTCAGAGACTGTATGGTTCAGGATTACCGCAGGTATTTAGGGGGAGACCCCTCTCTATCTGACTCATGGAGTTATGACTGCCCTTCCATGTATTACAATCCAACAGGTAATCCTTATGAAGTCTACCCTTAAATCCCTGCTGCAGGTACAACAAAGAAGTATCCTCAGCAGGCAGGCTGCATGTAATCAGTAAAAAAGTTGGCATGTGTCATAGGAGATCGCTACATTGAAAGAGTACACCCCAGAGCACATTAGAAACATTGCGCTAATTGGCCATGGAGGCTCAGGCAAAACTTCTATGGCTGAGGCAATGCTTTTTTCTGCTGGCGTAATTAACCGCATGGGAACCGTCCAGGACGGCACCACAGTCTCCGATTATCACAATGATGAAATCGAACGCCAGGTTTCTATCATAACCACACTCCTCCATCTCGAATGGAAAGGAGTTAAAGTCAACATCCTTGATACACCGGGATACCAGGATTTCACAGGGGAAGTGAAAGCCGCACTCCGCGTCAGCGACATAGGTGTTCTATTCCTCAAAGCGGTTGAAGGCGTCGAGGTCGGCTCAGAACTTGTGTGGGGGTACACCGAAGAAAACAAGAACGCAGTCATAATAGTGGTTAACAAACTGGATCACGAAAACGCTGCTTTCGATAAGGTTGTCAGTTCAGCGAAATTACATTTTGGAAATGATGTGACGGTGGTGCAGTTTCCAGCGAACGAAGGAGTCCAGTTTAATTCCATTGTCGACGTGCTACGCATGAAGCTTCTCACCTATTCTGGCGACGGTACGGGGAAATATTCTGAAGAGGCAATACCCGAGCAGTTTTCGACGAAAGCAAATGAACTACATCAGCAGTTAATTGAGAAAATCGCCGAGTCGGATGAGGAGCTTTTGAATGTGTTCCTTGAAAACGGGACCCTTTCTGAGGATCAGCTGGCAAAGGGACTTCGGGCGGCACTAAGAAATCGGAGCATCTTTCCGGTCTTGTGTGCAGCTTCTACTCGGAACATTGGCGTGACGTCGTTGCTTGACTTCATCGTTGATCATGCACCATCACCGGCAGAGATGCCCGAAACAATAGCAACGCTTACGGGGAATTCAAATAAAGAGATCAGACTGAGAGCTGATCCTAACGGCGAACCCGTCCTTTTCGTGTTCAAGACAGTTTCAGAACCACACATCGGCGATCTGTCATTCTTCCGCGTCTACTCTGGAACTGTGAGCGCAGGTCTTGATCTCGTCAACCAGTCGAATGGCAAACCTGAACGCCTTAATCAGATCTTCGTGGTCAATGGGAAAGAACGCAAAGACGCTGGCAAACTCATTGCTGGAGATCTTGGAGCTCTTGTGAAACTCAAGGATACACATACAAACAACACTCTCTCAAGCAGAAATCTCTCCGTGACTCTTAAGCCAATTCGCTTCCCTGACCCTGTTATCAGCGAAGCCATTGTTTCAAAGGCGAAAGGGGATGAGGAGAAAATTTCCAACGGTCTTCACGCTCTCCGAGAAGAGGATCCGACCTTCCTCGTTACTGTGGATGGGACACTTCGGCAGACCGTTATCAGCGGACAGGGAGAACTTCACTTGGCAATCATAGTGAAACGATTGAAGGAGCGATACGGAGTTGACGTAGACATTGTTGAGCCGAAAATTCCGTACAAAGAGACAATCGAAGGTGTTGCCGAAGATGCTGAGTATAAGCACAAGAAGCAGACGGGAGGCCGCGGTCAATACGGTCACGTTCATTTGAAGCTCGAACCAAAGCCAAGGGGAACAGGGTTCGAGTTCGTCGATGCCGTTGTCGGCGGAGTGGTGCCAGGACGATTTATCCCCGCTGTGGAAAAGGGAATCCATGAAGCAATGCAAGAAGGGGTCATTGCGGGGTATGAAGTGGTCGATGTAAAAGTAACCTTGTTCGATGGTTCATCCCATCCTGTTGACTCCGATGAAATGTCGTTTAAAATTGCTGGCTTAATGGCATTCAAAAAGGGATTCAGAGAAGCAAAGCCAATTCTCCTGGAGCCGATTTACGAAATCGAAGTCCAGGTACCTGAAGAAAACATGGGAGACATTATGGGAGATATTTCCTCACGTCGAGGGAAAATCCTGGGGATGGATTCCCATGGCAACATGCAGGTGATCCGTGCACTCGTTCCTCTCAAGGAGCTATACAGGTACTCAACTTCGCTACGTTCGATGACCCAGGGGCGTGGAATCTACCACCAGAAATTCTCCCACTATGAGAAGGTGCCTAAAGAAATTGAAGAGAAAATCATTGCTGACGCGCAAAAAGAAAAGGAGCATCAGAAGTGAATAGCAGCCTGGAGCGATTGTGGTCACCGTGGCGATCTAAATACATAGAGTCCTTCTCTAACAGCGAAGTGAAAACGTGCATCTTCTGTGACGCCTTATCTTCTGAGGATGACGAGGCGCGATTCGTTCTCTGGAGGGGAAATGTTTGCTTTGTCATTCTAAACGTGTATCCATACAATGCAGGGCATGTCATGGTTGTGCCTAACCGTCATGTTCCATCAATTGAGGATCTAACCGATGCAGAAAGTGCGGAAATCATGTCTGCCACAAGACTCATGCTGCGCGGATTGACAAAAGCTATTCACCCTCACGGATTTAACTTCGGAGCGAACATAGGCCGCGTGAGCGGAGCAGGGATCGATGATCATATCCACTTCCATATTGTCCCGCGCTGGAACGGGGATACGAACTTCATGCCAGTACTGAGTGAGACGAAAGTAATCTCCGAAGAGCTCTGCGCAACATACCATAAGCTAAAGTTAGCAATACAAGAACTCAAGAAAGAGAATACCACAGCTTCACCATAGAGTTAGCTAACTCCATCCTTGATCTTATAATCTGATTCTACTCAAGCCACTACCCTCCGTATCTGATTTAGCTGCGATCCTGCACGGCACTGAAAAGCCAACTCCCCTGGGCGCCACGGTGAAAAGCGCAATCTCTGTCATAAATTCAAGCTGCATAACAATTTCAAACTTGACTATGAGGGGGCGCCGGGTCTAAATAAACCTGACAATAAAGAATTAGGATAGCCATGGTGGATTCTAAGGTTTTACGCAGCTATTTGCTTGATATTACCCGTCCCGATACATTATATTCTGTTGGCTCTTTTCACAGCGTAGATCTGCACACGGAGCAAGTAGCACTACTTCAAGCAATCTGAACATTCTTGATAACAACGCAGGAGAGATTAATGGCAAAGCCAATGGTGATACTGATATCGGCAATAATGATTTTCCTGGTGCTGAGCTCATGCAACAACAACGGCTTAACTCCTTTGATAGACTCGAGGGACTACGTTTGGACCCTGGATACACTAGTAAATACGTTACTCATAACTTCAATCTGGGGATCGTCTCCAGTTGATGTATGGGCAGTGAGTCCAGTGATGAACAATCAACTCTATGGACTATGGCACTATGATGGGAATAAGTGGATCCCCTGGCTCAAATATCACCCACAGGTATGGGGTGTTTATGGGGAAGCTCTCTTTGGTTTTTCCTCAAATGATGTATGGATCGGTGGGCAATCTATTAGCGACTCCGGGGCTGGATTATGCCACTGGGACGGCACGAAATGGGGCCGATACTTCAACTACAATCCCGAGCCAGACAGTTTTGGGGTTGTCTCCGTCCACCAGATCTGGGGACGTCGACCTGACGACGTGTATGCAATTGGTCGGATGTTGTACAGGCCTAAACTAGCACGGAACGGGACATCGAGGGGATCTCTCCTTCATTACGACGGCTCAACCTGGAAAGAAGTTCTCAGGACAGATCCTGGTTACCAGTATCACTTCTACGAGCTGAGTGGAACGCAGAAAAACGTGTACCTCACGGAATACCGAGAGAACACGGAAAATCGCGACAGCAGTTTAGCTACATTGTACGAGTTGAGCGGCAACCATCTCGTAAAGATTTACTCCAGCACACTTGGTAATGGTTTGCTTAGTACAGCCGTTATTGATGACAAGTTGTACCTTTGCGTCGGGATGGCCAACGCGAAGATCTACCTGTACTCTGGCGGAAAGTTTATTCAGCAGTTTTCTGTCAACGACCAGAATTTTGAAGGCGGTTTATGGGGCAGAAATGAGAGAGACATATTTCTCCACATGGATAACGGGATAGCTCACTTTAACGGTTCGGATATAAAATATCTCTATAAGTTCTCTGGCATGGTTTCCGGCGCTGCTCTATTTGAGAGAGAAGTTTTTTTCAGCGTGTATGACTATGCAAGTAATAGAGATATGATACTACATGGTAAACCGAGGCAATGAGCGGATCGGCTCATGCTATATTAGGTCAGCTACAGAGCTGGCCGTTCCATTAAGCAACATTCTTTTATGCCTCCTCAGGTCAAACAATTGAACTACAACCCCGCGCTTACAACGAAAGCCCCAGCTTCACAAGCAAATCCAATATCACCCTCACAGGTCAGGGACAGGGAAGCACAACATTAAACGGAGGCATCGCGGTTACAAATTCAAGTTACATTAACGTTTCAAACTTGACTATGAGCGGGGCGCCGGGTCTAAATAAACCTGGCCATAAAGAATTGAGATAGCCATGGTGGATTCTAAGGTTTTACGCAATTCTTTACTTGACTCTTGCGTCCCCGTGTATTATATTTTTGCCGCGGCGGGCTAGTTGGATGACTATTGAGGAAGTAGGTCTTCATACCGAAAGGCGGATTAGCTGGATAGGAGGGCGAATGAAGACTCTTGCGATAAAAAAGGCGATGAAATCATTCGAAAGAGTGTCTCGTACACTAATGGCGGGAGCAATACTGGTCGCAGGATGTAAAGACTCCGGCGTTGCTCCGGAAAATGATTCTCATAGTGAATGGCGCGGACAAGTCGTCTCCGAGTTCGTGTACGAAGTGCTTAAACCTGACGGCACCGTCTGGACCTGGGGGGTTAACTATTGCGGAACCCTCGGAAACGGAACGACCAAAAACAGAGATGCCCCAGGTAAGGTTCTACATATCAGTAATGTCATCTCGATAGACCAGTCCTGGGGAGCCGCTGTTGCAGTTGACAAAGATGGAAACGTTTGGTTTTGGGGTAAAAACATGCTCAGTAGCGGTGGCTCTCCTATTGTTACAGCTCCGATCAACATAGCACATTTAGACGGCACTAAATACATTACAATAGATGGTGTTCACATCTTTTTGCTAAGGAATGATAGCACAGTCTGGTATATGAGGTTAGATTGGTGCAAACCCGCAATTGTCGATGGTCCGAGAAAAATCGAAGGTATTTCAAACGTGATTTCAGTACACAAAGAACTCGCATTGACAATCGATGGAAAGATTTACGACCTATTCTCTAAAGAAATTTTACAGCATACGCTGAGAGACGCCGCTGCCGTTTCTGGAAGTCGGAACCGTCACATCATCGTCTTGAAAAAAGACGGTACGGTTTGGGGATGGGGAGCGAATGACCTCGGCCAACTAGGGAATGGGACCTTCATAGGAACTGATGTCCCAACTCAAGTAAAGAACCTGACCGATGTTGCCGCGATATCTGCAAACTATGATTACAATTTGGCATTGAAGAAAGATGGGACACTCTGGTTTTGGGGATTCGCTGGACGACAGGGAGATACATTAATTGGGCTCAACACCCCTGTCAAGGTCGAGGGATTAAAAGATATTGTTCTTATTTATGCAGCTGCAGAATGTTTTGTAATGAGAGAAGACCAAACATATTGGACTTTTTCTGCTCACGACAGAATTCCGCGACAAGTGCAGTTCAATTGAAGGGACCGAGTCTCCTCGATTTTACTCAGCTAATTTATGGCCTACAAAATGCTAAAAAGATTGGGAAGCAGGAGAATGAACGCCGTGATAAGATTTTTGACTATTGTGGCAGTTATTACATTCTCCGTTGTACCCATTCAGGCACAGCAAAGAAGTGGAGTATACGATTACCCTGTAAAACCGGGCACGTCGGAGCGGAAAGCTCCTACGTCTCACGACCAGATGCAGAGTGTCTGCCAAATACCCGAGGCTATTCCGAAAAACATGTCGACAACTGATCTGATGGAAACGTGCTTGGACTATCCACTTTACGGCGACATTTTTGCATTTGATGAATTCCAAAAAGGATTCGATTGGGTGACATCAGGGTTCAATGGCTTGCAGGAATTACTGAAGCGGAGAGACGCGGGTACGAAGCTCATTGAAAAATACAGGCAAATGGATCCTGAGGCATTTGACAAGAGCTGGCCATTAGTGCAGAAAGGGGAGTATGCTGCCAGACTTTTCAGTGTAGAGATCCTGCTGGCACAGGAAGAGATTCTTAGCAATCTTCGGAAGGATCAAGAAACATTTTTGGTTCACGAGTGCATCAAGAAAGCTCAAGCAAAGAGCAAATATCCTGAAGTGTACGGAATCCTCAGCTTCGGGAACCTTGGATTGATAGCCGGAAGGATTATGTTGCGGGAAAACTTTGCTCCACGTAGTCAGATAGGCTTCTTTGGGATTGGCTCTCGCCTAACTCCGGCTCAAACCATGCTTGAAGGAACTGACGGCCCCGGACAGAAACTGGTGGGCCATACAATTGATAGGGCTGCAGTTAAGGTACAAGAACAAGACGAAGCAGATTCGAGCACTCAGTTTCGAGCGAGCATCATTATGCTTGCCGGGTTGCAAATCAGGGAGCGGTGCAACGACAATCTTTATCCTGTAGTCGGTATATCGATGAACTCACCCATAAGCTGCAGTTGGATTATGCCAGTAGAAGTATTCTTTTGGAGAGTCGAAGATGGCTCAAATGCGAAGTGGATACCGAGATTATCGGTCTCAGCTAAATACGAGATAGCCGGGGTCTCAAAACTTCATCTATTTGCACAAGGTGGAATTGGACTTTTCCTGTATTATATTCCGCCAACCGTTAACCTTGGGGGAAGCTTAGGGTACTCGATTCTTCCCTCTGTGCAAATAGTCGTTGATGCACGTGTACTTCTCTATCACAGTAACAGCGAACGTCGTTCCTTCGTTGGAAGCACTCCTCCCATTATTACTACAGGCGTGAGTTTTCAAATTGAATAGGTGTGCGAGTTCTAAAGTTTTATGATTTATGGAGGCAAGACTATGACGACCATGCTCAGGGTTTCCACTGTCGCGACTCCATGCTTGCTGTTGTTTTGCAGCCCTATTTTTTCATCGGACGGGAGCAAAGGAAAAATCCAGTATCAGGGGGAAACGCACCAATATCTTGTTCAACAAGCGTGGCAGCTATTTAAAACACAATTTCCAACGATTCAGCACACAGAAATGAATGACCATATTGGCACATGGGAAAACTCTGGCCCTTGGACAACTGGGTTAGCCGCGGCTGGTGCTTACCGCGAGGATTTGGAGGATCCCGTCTATGGTGTTGGCCAACCTTTCAATGGATGGAACCAATCATCCACTCATTTCTGGGATGCAGATGCAGGTGATGACTCGAAGATCTCTGTCCCCTTATCACGAGACATTGAAAATGCGTACCAGAAGGCTCGTGTGTACATTTATGGAGCAGATATTTGGGAAACAGGAGGATATTTTTCTATGGGAAAGCCTACGACCCTGAACTGGGCCAGGTAATCTTAGGAAGATTTTATTCCTACCAATCGCTCATCGACTTCTATCTTACTGGTAGATGCTATTCTGAGGGCTACGCAGACCTTGCAGGCTTTGCCCACCTGTGGAATAAGTATTTGATCTACATGGACACGGAGGCTGCACGCAAACGAGTGTGGGAAATTCTCGGTCGAGTCGCACACCTCCTGGGAGACATGGGCGTGCCGGCACATGTACATAATGACCTGCATCCCCCAATAGTTGAGGGTGGAACGGACAGTTACGAGGACGCGATGTCAGCATCATACGCCCAGCAGTGGACTGCGACGGATGCTCTTAACGCAGGTGGCTTACTTAATGTTGTCGGGAAACATGGTGCGATAAGATACCTCTTCTATACCGCAAACCAAATTTCTGATCATTTCCCCAGCAATGACGCTAATGGAGATAATAACTATGTGGGCTATTATGGTTCTGATGCTTACACTGAACTCCAAACTGTTATGCATGGATTGGGTGCTCCACCAACTTCCATCGACGTTAATCAAATAGCGAGCAGTGCCTTTGTTACTGCTATTCGGTGTATCGCTGGCCTGTTGCACTGGTTTGCTGTCAAAGCCGGGATTATAAACACCTTATACGTTCCCCAATACTACCCGACGATTGAACAAGCTTTGGCTAATGCCACAAGCGGACAGACCATCATTGTCTCAGGTTCACAAACTTTGTCAAGCAACCTCCATGTGCCCACGGGAGTTACCTTAACCTTCACTTCTGGTTCCTCACTAAACTTTAATGGTCACTACATTGTTTCAACAGGTGGCACAATAAATGATCAAAGTGGCGGCACATTGGTTTGCACATATCTGAAACAGAGCGGCTTTATGAAGGGACTATTCCCATCAGTACAACCAGCAATCAACTATGCCTCCTCAGGTCAGACAATTGAACTACAACCCCGCGCTTACAACGAAAGCCCCAGCTTCACAAGCAAATCCAATATCACCCTCACAGGTCAGGGGCAGGGAAGCACAACATTAAATGGAGGCATCGCGGTTACAAATTCAAGTTACATTAACGTTTCAAACTTGACTATGAGCGGAGCGCTAAGTCTGAATAACAACGACCATGCTTACTTTACTAACGCTACTGTAACTGGTACTGCTCTTGCAACCGACTATGGTGGCACTATGAATGAACTATACCGCGTCAGTGCAAGTAACATAGGTGCATCCTTCGGCTTAACTGCTTATGGTGGCACAGGAGATTTAATAGAATCCTCAATCTCTAACGGCGACTGCGCAGTTTATCTCACCAACAACGCCTCCTACAACATAGGCACAAACAACACCTTCTGCAGCAATGGCTTAGATATCGATGCCGAGAATGGTGCTTATGCTTATGCAATAAGTAATATCTACAGCGCTCCGCTGCCATCGACAATAGGAGGAAATGTGTTCGTAACCGGACAAAACGGGGTGTGCAGCCAACCAAAAATATTACTGGCAAATAATAACACAGTTCAAAACGTTCCATCCGGCTTGAAAGCATTAGATGAGCAATATCTGGCGCTGCTGAGGAAGATCCGTGAGGACAAGCTGGCAAATAAATATGATGCAGGAAATTATGTTCATGACTTTCAGCAGTTGATCAATGGATACAAGAGCCTGGTTAAACTCGGAGATCCATTGTCCCCATCCCCCGGTGACAAGAGCATAATTAAAGCGGCACTGTCGAAGCTATCTCACTTGTACAAAAAGATGGGAGACTATAACGGGTTCAAAGCCTACATAACCGAGAGCTTAGCGGCTGACACTTTCAAATCCGTTGAATCATACCTCAAGAGATATCTGATATGGGATTACGTTGACGGCAAGCAAGCTGAAAATGGGCTAAGGATAGCGGATGAAGTGCTGTCTTCATCTGATGCCGAAGAGGACTTGATGGCAGAGATGCTTTATGAGAAAGGACTGATATACAAGTATTATGAGAACAACATCGAAAAGGCAAATGGAATGTTCGCATCTCTAATGGATAAGTATCCGTCAAGTCCTTTAATTGCATTTGCGAAAATCGAGATGAGCACAAGTCCTGGTTACGCATCTAAAAATGTCGCAGTAGGGAGAAGTCAGCCCCTTGAGCCCATCGAACTAAGCAACTACCCCAATCCATTTAATCCGACAACGACCATTAGCTATGAGCTACCGTCTAACAGCTTTGTCACGCTGAAAGTTTACGACGTCCTTGGCAGAGAAGTAAAAACGCTTGTCAATGGTTATCAGGAAGCTGGATCACACTCTGTACAATTCAATGGGGAGAATCTTCCGAGCGGAGTGTATCTTTACCGTTTGACGGCTCCCGGGGTGGTCCAGGTAAAGAAGATGTTGATGATGAAATGAGCTAATTATTCAACCGTATAGATATTCAGCCCGAAAGATTTAATTGGTTCTTTCGGGCTTTTGTTTTGACTTCACAGCAGAGCATATCATTCTGTTTGGGGCAATAGTTTTCTGTGGCATAATTCTTCAAGCTGCTCAGTAAGCTACTTTCAGTTTGATATATTCCCGCATTGTGGTTGCTATGTGTCGTAAGCGTGCTGTAAACATATAGGCCGCTTACACTGCTGATTAACCTCCAGATCGTCATCTCTTTTCTTTATGAGTTTCTCTGTTCTTATCGCATGAAATTGCAACTGCTAAGGGACAGCCTGGCGCGATTCCTTACATCCGGCACTTGATCCTTTTTGTAGAAATCTCTGTCGCATGGAAGGGTCCGCGGTATTTTACGGGGCTCCCCGTTTGGGCGGATTTGAGATGCTCGAAGAATGAATGCCGTACCTTGTTCTTTAGAAGGTCTTTTTGTAAATTTTTTTGCTTCAGGATACGTTCTCGGCAATGGTTAGCCTTATCCCGGAAATCATCGTCGTTCTTCTGAGTTACCTCATTGGCTCGTTTCCAACAGCCTACGCCGTTCTGAAAAACCATGCTCAAATAGAGGAGGGCAAAGAGATCAGGGAAGTGAAAGATGTTTGGTCTGTAAAGCCAACAAGAGCAGCGGTAACTTTTCTTCTCATCGACGTCCTGAAGGGGATGGCTGCCGTGTGGATAGCTATGGTGCTATTTGGGGAGAATTTTTTCCTGGAAGCGAGTGCAGCCGTAAGTGCAGTTTTCGGCAACAATTACTCGCTATGGTTTGGGTTCAAAGGAAGCCGCGGCTTAGCGACAGCGGCGGGAACCCTGATTTTCATTGCATGGAACCTCCTGATCGTCTGGGGCATCTTCTGGGTCATCGGGAAAATAACTCTGAAAAATTCCGACCTTGCCAGCGGATTTGCATTAATTTTGGCACCCCTACTTATCGCAATTCTACCTAAGTCTATTCTCACCTCCTTCATAAATGCATCCCCTGGCGCTATTAGAATTTTTGTCTTCATTCTCTGCTTCCTGATTCTTTTGAAACACTTGAAGCCAATTTGGAAAGCTCTTGTGCGTTCGGAATCATACGGTCGGTCATAATTGGCAAGAACATGGTGGTGAACATGAAACGGAGTGTTTTGATTTTCGTGCTGATGTTTGTTGTCCTCATCGTCGGTGTTGGAGTTGGATATTATCTGAACGGGTACACCCAGCCGTACAAGACACCGGTAGATACAAATTCCGAGGAGTTTTTTCAAGTTTCTTCCTCTACAGAGCAAGAACGCGATAGCGTAAGCGCGGAGCTCCAGAGGTCGAGGGAAACAGCAATAACTCGAACCGTCAGGCGTGTGAGTTCCGCTGTGGTCGGCATCAGCGTTGTTGAGATTGTTGAGTACCATGACCCGTTCTTCCGATTTTTTGAAGATGATCCCTTCTTCCGCCAATTCTTCGGGCGGCAGTTCAGTTATCAGCAGCCAGTCAAAGGGCTCGGCTCAGGATTCATCATCTCCCCGGATGGATTCATCGTCACCAATGATCATGTTGCTGGGAATGCAAAAGAAATTACCGTGACGCTTACTAACGGTGAGAAATACAGTGCCAAGATTGTGGGTCACGATGTAGTTTCTGACATTGCACTCCTGAAGATCGATGGCAAAAACCTGCCATACCTTCAACTGGGCAATTCTGACGATGTGGTGATAGGGGAGTGGGTCATAGCCTTTGGGAATCCATTTGGAATGTTTGAGATCAACGAGAAACCTTACGTCACAGTCGGTGTAGTGAGTGCTCTCCATATGAATCTTCAATCCGATGACCCTCGCCGTTCCTATCGAAATATGATTGGAACAGATGCTGCGATTAACAGTGGCAACAGTGGAGGACCTCTTGTCAACAGCCTCGGTGAGGTTATTGGGGTCAACACAATCATCTACACACCTAATCAAGGAAATATCGGACTTGGCTTTGCCATACCAATCAATCGTGTCAAGTCTGTAATATCGCAATTGAGGAAGCATGGCAAGATTGAGCGAGCTTCCCAAACGGGAATTGCACTTCAGAAGGTTGACGCTCGTATCGCCAAATACTTCGGACTTCCAAAGCCGATGGGGGTAATTGTGACGGACGTAGCTCGAAATAGCCCGGCAGAACGAGCTGGCTTAAAGGTGGATGATGTCATCATTGAAGCTAATGGGGAACGCATCGACTCGGAGCAAGATATAAATGGCATTGTCAATGAACTGAATCCTGGCGATGTGCTACGGCTCAAAATTTTTCGGGATGGGCGGTATCAAACTATAACCTTAAAATTAGACAGTGCAAAATGATTCCGCGCTATACACGGACAGAGATGGCGGCGGTCTGGGCTGATGAAAACAAATTCCGGCTCTTCTTAGAGATTGAGTTACTCGCTGCAGAGGCTCGTGCGGAGCGGGGCGAGATACCGTGGAGCGATGTTAAAGAAATTCGTCGGTCTGCTCGATTCGACCTAAAACGCATCGATGAAATCGAGCAGCGCGTGAAACACGATGTTGTTGCGTTTCTTACGAATGTTGCTGAGAACATCGGTCCGTTGTCGCGTCATCTCCACTACGGGATGACCTCTTCAGATGTGCTCGATACAGCTCTTGCTGCACAGATGAAACAATCCGCTGAACTGATCATCTCTGATTTGCAAGCGTTGCGTGAAACAATCAGCCAGCGGGCGAAGGAGTTCAAGTACACGCCAATGATTGGGAGAACTCACGGAGTCCATGCCGAGCCAATAACATTCGGTTTGAAGCTGGCTGGATGGTTCGCTGAACTCGGCAGACACCAGGAGCGCATTCGCCGAGCAATGGAAAGTATTGCCGTCGGGAAAATCTCTGGCGCAGTCGGGACATATGAGCACCTTGATCCATCTGTTGAGCAATACGTGTGTGAGCACCTTGGCTTAAAGCCAGCTCCCATTTCAACGCAGATCGTTCAACGTGACCGGCACGCTGAGTTCATGACAGCACTTGCGCTTTTAGGCTCCTCACTTGAAAAGTTCGCAACGGAAATCAGACACCTTCAACGTACAGAAGTACTTGAAGTGGAGGAACCGTTCACCGAAGGGCAGAAAGGGTCTTCGGCAATGCCTCATAAACGGAACCCTGTGACGTGTGAAAGGATTACCGGACTTGCGCGGATTCTCCGAAGCAACGCCATCGCAGCAATGGAAAACATTGCTCTATGGCACGAGCGCGATATTTCGCACTCCTCAGTAGAACGGATCATCATCCCGGACTCGTGCATTCTTGCAGATTATCTTCTGGTGACATTCAGGGAGATTGTTCGTGGACTGTTAGTGTATCCAGAGAACATGAAGAAAAATCTTGAGTTAACTGGTGGACTTATTTTTTCACAAGCCGTTCTTCTGGCATTGACGGATAAAGGTTTTTCGCGGGAAGAAGCATACGCAATTGTTCAACAACATGCTATACACGCTTGGAAAACTCATGAGTCTTTCCGGGCTTTGATTGAGAATGATGAGAGAGTGCGCCGTGTTCTGACTGAGAAAGAACTCGCTCAGTTATTTGACCCTCACAGGGCGCTGCGTCATGTTGATTTTGTTTTCCAACGCGTTGGTCTGACATAGATAGTTTTCCGAGCATTCACAAATCTGCTGAAAGGAGCATCACAATGGCGGAAAAATTTCAAAACTATATCGGAGGAAAGTGGGTTGACGCGAAGTCAGGGCAGACCTTCGAAGATCGGAATCCGGCAGACTGGAATGAGGTCGTGGGCGTATTTCCAAAGTCATCAAAGGAGGATGTAGACGAAGCTGTAAAAGCTGCCCGTGAAGCCTTTAGGTCGTGGCGGCTTGTTCCAGCTCCCAGACGCGGCGACATTGTCCGCAAGGCTGCGGACTTGCTCGTTGCTCGCAAAGAGGAAATCGCTCGCCTGATGACCCGAGAGATGGGAAAGATTCTCACAGAGACCCGCGGAGATGTACAAGAAGGAATTGACACAGGCTACTATGCGGCAACGGAAGGACGTAGACTCTTTGGAATGAATGCGCCTTCGGAGCTTCCAAACAAGATAAATCTCTCATTCCGTATGCCAATTGGTGTTGTTGGAATCATCACCCCCTGGAATTTCCCGATGGCGATTCCAACATGGAAAATTTTCCCTGCTCTCGTCGCAGGGAATACTGTCGTTTTCAAACCTGCTTCGGATACGCCAGCGACAGCAACAATGCTTGTGAAGATTCTGGAAGAATCGGGACTCCCCGCTGGAGTGTTGAATCTCGTCCATGGGGGAGGAAATGAAGTCGGTATGGCAATCGTTGAACATCCTGACATTAATGCAATCAGCTTCACAGGTTCAACAATAGTGGGAAAGAAAATCTCTGAAGTTGGTAGCAAAACACTGAAGCGTATCTCACTTGAGCTTGGGGGAAAAAATGCACAGATCGTCATGGACGATGCTGACCTTTCCCTTGCACTTGAAGGAATTTTGTGGGGAGCCTTCGGAACAACAGGGCAGCGCTGCACAGCGACAAGTCGTCTCATACTCCACGAGAAGATCCATGACGAGTTCATGAAAATGTTGATCGAGCGTGCAGGCAAACTCCGACTCGGGAATGGACTTGATCCAAATGTTGATGTCGGACCTTGCATCAACGAGGGACAACGTGAAAAGGTCCACAGCTATGTTGAGATCGGTAAACAAGAAGGGGCGCAACTGGTGCTCGGTGGTGAGTTTGCAACTGGAGGAGAGCTTAACAAAGGCTGGTTCTACAAGCCGACAATTTTTGACAATGTGAAACCGGGAATGCGCATCGCTCAGGAAGAAATATTTGGACCTGTTCTTTCAGTAATTAAAGTAAAATCACTTGACGAGGCAATTGATGTTCTAAATGGAACAACCTATGGTCTATCTTCCTCCATTTACACACGCGATGTGAACAGCGCTTTCCGTGCAATCCGGGACATTGAGGCAGGTATCACATACATCAACGGGCCAACCATCGGAGCAGAGGCACATATGCCGTTTGGAGGTGTCAAGCAGACCGGAAATGGGCACCGCGAGGGTGGATGGACTGTCTTTGACTTTTTCACAGAGTGGAAAGCAGTCTACGTTGATTTCAGTGGCAAATTACAAAAAGCACAGATTGATACATACAAAGAGTGAGAGGTTCAGATGAAGAAACCAGAAACAGCTGATCTCAGGGAAAACCGGACGCGAGCACAAATCACTCCACAAGAAGTACATGCCGTGCTCGGGAAGCATATCTTGGCTGATGGCTTCGATCTTGTTGTTGATCTCCGTAAAAGTCATGGTGTGCACCTTTTTGACTCACGCTACAACCGATGGTTTCTGGATATATTCTCCTTCTTCGCATCATCGCCTGTGGGGATGAATCATCCGAAGATGACATCACCGGAGTTCCTCGAAAAACTTGCTCGAGTGGCAGTAAACAAACCAACAAACTCCGACGTCTACACAGTGGAGATGGCAGAATTTGTGGATACATTCGCTCGTATCGCTATGCCCGATTATCTTCCCCATGCGTTTTTCATCGAGGGTGGTGCACTAGGGGTCGAAAACGCACTTAAAGCCTCCTTCGATTGGAAAATGAGGAAAAATTTGAGAAAGGGATTCTACCGTTCACTCTCTGATGAAAACAAACTGCAGGTCATCCACTTCCGCCAGGCATTCCACGGACGAACGGGATATACCCTTTCACTAACAAATACTGACCCGGTAAAGATCGATTACTTCCCAAAATTCCAATGGCCCCGGATTTCAAATCCTGCAATCCGATTTCCACTGAACGAAAAAAATCTTGAGGACGTCAAGCAGCGCGAGGAGATTGCAATCAACGAGATCAAAGCTGCCATTCGACAGCATGGTGATAACATCGCAGCACTCATCCTTGAGCCAATACAAGCCGAAGGGGGGGACCATCACTTCCGAAAAGAATTCCTTGAGGCGCTCCGTGTTCTCGCAGATGAGAACGATTTTATGTTGATCTTTGATGAAGTGCAAACTGGCATCGGTCTTACTGGCAAAATGTGGGCGCATGAATACTTCGTAAGACCCGACATGATGGCGTTCGGAAAGAAGACCCAGGTATGCGGATTCCTGTCAAGCACCAGAATTGATGAAGTGCAGGAGAATGTCTTTCAGAAATCCGGAAGGCTCAATTCGACATTCGGCGGAAATCTTATTGACATGGTTCGCTTTGCAAAGTACCTGGAGATCATCGAGGAAGAGCACCTTGTGGAACATGCTGCGCAGCTCGGAACATACCTTCTGGAACAACTGCGTGCAATCGAGCAAGAGTTCCCGACACTCATAAGCAACACACGCGGGCTCGGTCTCTTCTGCGCAATGGATTTACCAACTCCACAACTGCGTGATGAATTCCGAAAACAGCTTTATGCAAAAGGTGTGCTCATGCTCGGCTGTGGAGAGCGCTCAATCCGTTTCCGCCCACCTCTCATAATTCAGCGGGAGGAACTCGATGACGGCTTGCAGAGAATGCGCGACGTGCTTACAAAAATGAAATCGTAGAATGACCCCTGGGCTTTCTCATCAACCCTCTCTTACCATGGAGAGGGTTTTTATTTTCTGAGCGAAAAGCAAGCTACATTGCATTTTCTAAGTTCGCTTTCTAAATTGAAAGTTATAAAAGTGTCCATAGCGATGAAGATCATTCATATTACCAGACACACCGCTGCGCGAGTTATTCTCCGGCACAAGCAAAGACATTTAGCTGTGCACAATGCCGAAGCCACAGTAAGAAGAATCATTGCTGATGTTCAAGAAGCTGGTGACAGTGCCGTTCGACGCTGGACAAAGAAACTGGATCAAGTTGAGCTGAAATCATTTTGGGTCTCTGAGGAAGAGATTAACCGCGCAGTGAAATCAATGCCCGCTTCTTACTCCAGATCACTTCGCCATGCTATGACAAACATCTTACGCTTTCACAAAGCGCAACTGCGGACGAATCGAACTTTCACTACTCGTGAAGGGGCACAACTCGGATTCAGATTTGTTCCTGTGGAGCGAGTTGGCATTTACATTCCCGGTGGAAAAGCAGCGTATCCTTCAACCGTCCTGATGAATGTGATTCCAGCCAAGGTTGCCGGAGTTCGTGAGATCATCATTGCTTCGCCTCCATCATCGAGTGGGTCTGTGCATCCAGCAGTTCTCGGAGCCGCGGGATTTCTCGGGATCAGGCGTATTCTTCGCATTGGCGGGGCACAGGCAATTGCCGCTCTCGCTTTCGGGACAAAGACCGTGCCGAAGGTTGATGTGATCACCGGACCTGGAAATATTTATGTTGCAACCGCAAAGAAACTCGTCTTCGGTACAGTCGGTATCGACAGCATCGCAGGACCAAGCGAAATTGCAATTCTCGCCGATGCCTCAGCCAACCCCGCATTCATCGCAGCAGATTTGATTGCTCAAGCAGAGCACGACTCCTCCGCTGTCGCCATAGCAGTTACGACAAGCGAATCTATGGCAAATGCTATCTCCAGGGAAATACGTAAGTTAAGCAAGGCAACACCACGACGCCTTGCTGTGCAGCAATCTCTTTCAAATAATGGCTTTATCGTGATTGCTGATTCTCTTGAAAGCGCTATTCAGTTCATAAATGAGCTCGCACCGGAGCATCTGGAAGTTATGACGAAACAGCCGGAGCGTGTTGCAGAAAGGATTCGAAATGCAGGAGCAATTTTTATTGGCAGATATTCCCCGGTTGCCCTTGGGGATTACTGGGCGGGTCCAAACCACGTGCTCCCCACAAACGGAACCGCTCGATTTGCTTCACCATTGAGCGTATGGACATTCATGAAAATGCAAAGTGTACTCAAATTTTCTCGGACAGCTCTCAAGGGTGCAGCTCATGATGTTACAATGTTTGCCTTGCAGGAGGGCTTCTTCGCCCATGCAGATTCGATCAACATTCGACTGAAGGCATAACGATATGGTTGATCCCCGTTCACAGATCAGGCGGATTGTCCGGTCCTTAGAACCATACACAGTTCCCGGGCATCCAGCGCCAGTGAAGCTCAATCAAAATGAGAACCCATTTGATCTGCCTGAGGATCTGAAGAAGGCAATCCTTGATCGATTCCTCACAGAGCCCTGGAATCGGTATCCCGATGCTCACCCCGTAGAGCTCACCAACGCCATAGCAGAATCACTCGGCGTTCAGGCAAAGCAGATCATCATTTCAAACGGATCAAACGAGCTTATTTACACTATCATGATGAGCACCGTGGAGCCGGGCATCAAGGTCCTTATTCCTACACCAACCTTCTCCTTGTACGAAAAAACAGTACGTATTTTCGGGGGTGAAGTGATAGAAGCTCCAATGCACCGCGATCTTTCCTTCGATACTGAAGCAATCCTTCGCTCGATTGAGAAGGAAAATCCGGCGCTTGTTGTGCTTGTAACTCCACACAGTCCTACAGCGCAGGTGCTCCCACCCGAGGCACTGGATAAGATAATTGCAGCAAGCCGTGGGCTGGTCATCATCGATGAGGCATACATAGATTTTACTCCTCATGCATCTGCCCTTAAGTATCTTCATACTCACCGGAATGTGATAGTTCTTAGAACGTTTTCAAAAGCCTTCGCCTTCGCAGGGATGCGGATTGGGTTTCTTGTAACCAGCGCAGAACTCCGAGAAGAACTGATGAAAACGAAGCTTCCATTTGCCGTCAATCGCTTTTCAATGCTTGCTGCGCAGGAGGTGCTCAAGCATCAAGACCTTGTGCGAGAGCACATTCAAACTATCGTTGCTGAACGCGAACGTGTCTTCAATGCTCTACGCGAGATGGACCATGTTGAAGCGCATCCTTCGCAGACAAACTTTCTTATCTTCCGTACACAATATCCTGCGCAAGTCATTTTCAACGAGCTCCTTGCTCGTGGCGTACTGGTCCGCGATGTGAGCTCGTACCCGATGCTCGAACGGATGCTTCGCGTTACCATTGGATCATCCGAGGAAAATAATCGGTTTCTTGAAGCACTTAAATCAGCATTAAGCTACCTGAAAACATAACCTTCGAAGGAGAGACGCAATGAACATCGTTGTTTGCATTAACCATGTGCCTGACACGGAAACCAAAGTGAAAATAGGACCTGATGGGAAAACCATTGACAGAACTGGCGTGAATTACATTCTCAACCCCTATGATGAATTTGCCATCGAAGAAAGTTTGCGCCTCAAAGAAAAATTCGGTGGGCAAGTTACTGCCATCTCGCTTGGGAGCGATGCTCATAAGGAGACACTTCGGAAAGCATACGCGATGGGAGTCGACAAAGCAATCCTTATCAAGGATGATTCCATCAGGGATTCCTTCGGGGTTGCACGTGCGTTAGCTGACGTCATCAAAGAATTGAACCCCGATATTGTTTTTTTCGGAAAACAATCCATCGATTATGATGATGCCCAGGTGAACGGCATTGTTGCGGAAATGCTTGGTTTGCCTTCCGCTTCAGTCGTTGTGAAATTAGAAATTGAAAACGGGGTCGCCCGAGTTGATCGAGAAATTGAAGGTGGGCACGAGATTGTCGAGGTAAAACTCCCGGCGGTTTTCTCAGCACAGAAAGGACTGAATGAACCACGATACCCATCTCTGAAAGGAATTATGCAGGCGAAGAACAAGCCAATTGAGGAGCGAACCCCATCGCCAGTAACCCCAAAGGTTGAAGTGCTCAGCATGCGTAAACCTCCTGCAAAAGGTGCGGGAAAGATTATCGGCACGGATTCAAGCGCGGTGCCGGAACTTGTGCGGCTACTACACGAAGAGGCAAAAGTTATCTAATAACGAATATCAGGAAGCAATGAGGTGCTATCATGGGAATTGAAAATGGAGCCAAAGGCAACACAGTAATTCTTGCCTTTGCCGAGCAGCGTGATGGGAAGTTAAAGAAGAACGCCTTTGAAGTTGCCCGGGCTGCTCGCACCTATGCAGACCAGCTTGGCGGAATATGCTTTTGCCTTGTGATCGGTCACAATGTGAAAGAAGCCGCTGAGCAGCTTGGTGGCTATGGAATTGAAAAAGTTGTAGTGGTTGATGATCCAGCACTCGCAGCATATTCGACCACTGCCTATGCAAAGGTTGTGGCAGAGATTGCCCAGCAAAGAGGTGCCACTGTGCTTTTCCTGCCTGCCAGTGCAATGGGCAAAGACCTTGCCCCTCGCCTGGCAGCCAAACTCGATGCAGGACTCGCTTCAGATTGTACCGCTCTGCGAATCGATGGAGGGGAGCTTATTGCAACGCGCCCTGTCTATGCTGGGAAAGCACTCGTAGACGTCAAAATTACCTCTGAGGTGAAAATTTTCACATTGCGGCCCAATGTTTTCACAGCAGGCAAGAATTCCGGCGCCCGAGCAACCGTTGAAACGGCTTCCGTGAAGCTAACTGATTCCGACTTCGCAGCAAGAGTTGTAGATGTGAAAGTTGCCACTGGACGCCCGGATGTCACTGAAGCGGATATCGTTGTCTCCGGCGGTCGAGGCATGAAAGGTCCTGAACATTTTCACCTTATTGAAGAACTTGCTGACTTACTTGGCGGTGCCGTGGGAGCTTCGCGCGCCGCTGTTGATGCAGGCTGGCGACCACACGATGAACAGGTGGGACAAACAGGGAAAACAGTCTCACCGTCGCTCTATATTGCCTGCGGCATCAGCGGAGCAATCCAGCATCTCGCCGGAATGTCCTCATCAAAAGTCATTGTAGCAATCAACAAGGATAAGGACGCACCAATTTTTCAGGTTGCTGACTATGGCATCGTAGGGGATGTTTTCGACGTTCTTCCAGCGCTGACGAAAGAGATAAAAAAGTTTCTGGGAAAAGAGTAAAAGGATCTGACGTTGGTTGACTTTTTTAAAACCACTGGGTAAATTGATGTGCGTAGAAACAGATGAATACGATTGAGGTAGATTGTGGAAAAGGTACAGGTTGATATTCTTGGACTTTCATCAACACCCTCAGCAGGTAGTGGAGGAGCATACGCTTTGATTCTGAAAGAAATCGATGGTGAACGCAGACTTCCAATCATCATCGGAGCTTTTGAAGCACAAGCCATCGCACTGGAAATGGAGGGGATCAAACCTCCAAGACCATTGACCCACGATCTAATGAAAAACATCATCGATACACTTGGCATCACACTCGTTGACGTCATCATTAATGAATTGCGTGACGGTACATTCTACGCACAAATAACCCTGGAATACTCCAGCATTGTTCAGGAAATTGATTCGCGACCCAGCGATGCGATTGCCCTTGCGGTCCGTTTCGGCGTACCAATTTATGTTTCCGAAAAAGTGATGGAGGAAGCTTCCTTCCTGCCAGAAGAAGAGGAATCATCAACAAGACCCCAGCCTGAGAAACCAACCACGAACAAGGCAAGCAGACTCGAGGTCCTTCGCGCTCAGCTCAAAGAGGCAATTGAAAAAGAAGAGTATGAGAAAGCTGCCCGACTTCGGGATGAAATCCGTAAATACGAAATGGGGGGATAGTTTATCCCCAGCTATCTCTCATATCAATAGGAGAGCACTATGAAGCTTTTCTTTACAACCACCAAGTTGACAACTTTCCTGATGCTTTCCCTATTCGCCGCTGCAATGCTTCCGGGCGTTGCTCAGGGACAGGAACAACAAGCTACGGTTCAGGCATTGATGGCGGAAGGAAATAACTATCTGGAAAAGACTTTTGACGACCGGAAGGCACTCGAAACGTACGAGAAGATTCTACAACTCGAGCCAAAGAATTACGAAGCGCTCTGGAGAGCAAGCCGCGCCCTTTCAAACATTGCCTGGCATATGCCCACAAAAGACAGTGAGGGAAAGAAGCAGGTCCTTGCAGTCTATAGCAAGGCACTGGACTATGCCGAAAAGGCTATTGCGTCGAATCCAAATGGTTCAATGGGATATACCCAGCGGGCAGTCGTCAACGGACGGATTGCACTGTTTAAAGGAGTCTGGGAATCAATTGACCTTGTCAAAAAGGTGAAAGCCGATTGTGAAAAAGCACTTGCCCTTGATCCCAATGACAACCTCGCATGGTATGTCTTTGGGCGTACACACATGAAGGCGGCTGAGAAACCTTACCTATTTCGGCTACCACTCGGGCTCGGCTGGGCAAATATGAAAGATGCCATAAAAGACTTAGAAACCGCAGTTCATCTTCGCCCCAATTTCATAATGTACCGTCTCGACCTTGCCCGCGCCTACATTGAAGAAGACGAATACGCTAAAGCTCGTGAACAGCTCCAGATAATCCCTTCTCTCCCAACACTCAACGAGGATGACGGGCAATACCGACAAGAAGCAGCCCGCTTGCTGAAAGAAATACAGAACAAATAAAACAACATCGGCTTCACGAGAACGAAGATCAGACAATCTTCAAAAGGCTGGAGGTTTGCCCCCCTGTGTAGCGTCTGGTAATTTCAGACCCTGTTCTGGGTTACGACGGTTTCTTTGCCCTGTGTGCCGAGCTTATTAACCAGACGGGTGAGCTTTGATTTCTTGTTTGCAGCGGTATTTCTATGGATAATTCCCTTCGCAGCAAGACGGTCAAGAACGGAGACAGCCTTCGTCAGTGCTGAAATGGCTTCCTCCTTTGTTGCCGCTTTCTGTACATTCTTGATAGCGGTTTTCATCCGAGAGCGTGCCGCTCTATTCCTCTCACGCCTCCGAAGACTTTGCCGGTGACGCTTCAAAGCTGACGCATGATGAGCCATGAAATCCTTTACCCCTAAAACTCATTTAAAAACCATCATAATTATACCAAAATCGGATGGGAAATGCAAAAAAGGCGGCACGAGAGCTCGCTTTTGCACCGGCTACTTAACGGCTGAAAAGATATCGCATTTCTCTCTAAGTTCTAAGGTCTATGTGTGTCACCGCCGGATAATTCATTAACCCTCTGTCGAGATCTTTCTAACAACGCTGTGTCAGCAGAAACTGCACTGCCCAGTGAAATATACCTTCGGTACCACCGCAATGCTTGCCTTCGTTCGCTCGAAAGGTCATATGCCGAAGCCAAGCCATAAGCAACCTCAGCATCGGATGGATCAATTTCATTTGCCCGGCTGTAGCTTTTGATCGCACCATTGTAGTTCTTTACCCTAAGATACAGACCGCCAAGGCTTTTCATCACTAGCACGGGGAACTTTAACGATTGCGCCGAAAGTGCATAAGCCTGTTGCAGTTCACTCTCCGCTGCATCGTATTCGCCAAGTTGATAAAGCGAGAGCCCGAGATTATAGTGCACAGCTGGGCTCGTTGAGTCCCATCGAAGCGCCAACCGATAGTAGGTCGCGGCTGAATCGTACTTCCCAATTGCGTAAAACCACTTTCCAATCGCGCCGAGAGTAGAAGCACTTGTATCACCTGAGAGACGGAGATACTTTTGCATAAACATAATCGACGTGGTATATGCATGGGTCTTCTGCATCGCCCGCTCATAATAATACGCAAGTCTCTTTGCAATAATCGCCGCTTGTGGATTCTTTAACATGAGGTCAACGTAAATCACTCCAGCGCTGTCATTGATTCCGAGAGCAAAATACACATCGCCGAGCGATAGTCTTGCCGAGTAGTTTTCACTATCTCTCTCAACAGTTGCCTTCAAATATGGAAGCGCATCCTCAAATCGTCCAGCATTGGCAAGGGATCTGCCAAAGACAAAAAGTTCATCTGTGCCCGGATGACTACCCAACATCATTTTAGCTCCATCATAGTCCCGGAGCGCACACAATGTTTGGATCGCTTCCACCCGTGCAACGCTTAACATAGAATCTCTTCTAAGAGCCTCAGCAAAGCTCTCGAGAGCACCTTGTAAGATACCCATGGCAGATAGCGTTCTCCCCCGGAATAAATACGCAAGCGCTGACAGCGAATCATTATGACAAGCCATATCAAATGCTGAGAGCGCTGCTGAATAATTACCAATGTGGTAAAGGCACAAGCCGATGTAATAGCTCAGCACCGTATCACGTGGATTAGCTGTTTGGGCTTCTTGAAATATCGCAAGCGCCTTACGATAATCGCCAAGCTCATACCGTACCAAGCCCTGCTGGAAAAGGGAATCTCGTCCCGGAGATGTACCGGCAACCAATTCGCCCGCGCTCAGGAACACACCCAGAAGCACAGATAAAAACACATAACGATTCATAAAGTCCTCCCGGCTGAACGCCATCAGTTATCATCTATTTGGAATCCCTAAAATATAGCGACGATCTGCGTAAAGGACAAAGGGGTGATCACCAGGGGGCGTGTGCAGGGCAGCAAATCGCTAAGCTGCACAGACAAGACAGACAAGCTTGCCACCGCACAGGCTCATAGGAACGGAGTACGCCAAAAGCCTGACTATCAGCAAATTCCGGCGCGTACCTGATTAGCTCTCACTGAGAAAGTCGTCTTTCAGAATTGTTCATAGTCGGTGGTACCGTTTTAAACCTTCTCGTTCTTTGAAAACAAGTTCCGAATTGTATCTCTTGCACCTCTGTTAAGAAGAGTTGTCATATCCAACAATCCAATTAACTTGTCCCCGTAACACCCTCCCTGTGCTATCTTTGTTTAGCTTCTCAGGTGCAAACTATGTATGTTCAGCGTGGTTGCGATAAAGAGCAACTGGACGGAGCATATGCAGAAGTCCATATCATGCTGCAATCTGTGTCTGTGCTGGGATATTTTTCAAGCCTCCCTGCCACTGATTGCATTACAATCAGTCTCGCCGCACCATCCCTCATCCATGCGATTCCAGCCAGTCCCGCAGATATTCTACATTATACTTCACCAGTGCATATCCCTCTGTGCTGAAGCTATGCTGCTGCGATTCAAGATCTTCCAGCATCGCTCCGAGCAGCCGAGCCCCTGAGCCATACCCACGAGCTACGCGGATCACTGCCCTGACGTTCCTCAGCTTCTGCTCCATAGCTCGAGCAATTGCTCCACTACGTACCCATCCAAGCGATTCCGCTTCTTGCAACTGCCGGATAATCCCATCAAGAAACTTACTCGGATTTAATGGCTGTTCAGGCACCGCTGCACCAAGCGTTCTCCCCTTCGCACTGTTTCCTGTCAAATCGCTGTACCACACGTCCTCACCATGAAATACTTGCGGCGCTTTGCCATTGTGACCACGAACGTAGTAGTTCGCAATAACCGGCAACCCTGCACTTACACAGGCAAACTCAACCCTCAACTCCCCGGGGTGGATATATGTCGCGCTCTCCTCGCGATTTACCCACCCAAGAAGAAACCGTGGATACAGCGAAAATGACCATCCAGAAGGTGCTGAAATAGTTCTGGCATCCTCAACCCTCCTATCTACATAAAACTCATCTGCCTCCTGAGTGCTCTGCCTACTGCTTGTAACGTAGTAATGATACTCTAAACCACTTCTGCCACGTGTAACCTCAACTTGAATACTCACCTGAGCGCGATTTCTAGGTAAGAGGTCATACGCAGGCTCACCTTCTACATTCAGATGCTCCTTGAGATACTCAGCATTGTATCTCAGCAGGGCGTATCCCTCACTGCTGAGCAACATTTTCTCACCTTTTTGCCCATGATTCTGGCTTTCCTTGTAGAGCTTCTCAACCTTATCGAGGAACTTTTCAAGCTCCTTCCTCGCCTTTGATGAGTCACCTTTCAGAAGTCCTTCACGTGCTTTACTCAGTCTGCGGTCCAGACGTTCCACTATCCCTTCATCTACACTCTCATCGTCCTCATCCTTCTCATGCTGAGGTCTATCTATAAGCCAGCCCAGACTAACGCATTGATGCTTGTAGGATACGAGGGTGTCGAGAAAGGACAGGGGAACAAATGGCTTAGGTGGGTCAGCGGCTCCAACTGTGAAGCCGTGCGCAGAGTTAGTTAAGACATCATTGTACCACGCTAGTCCTCCAGATCCCATTGGGTTATTACCGTTATGCCCGCGAACATAATAACTGCAGATCATTGGCAAGGCCCACGTTCTGTACGTGAAGTTTGTTGAATCCATTTGTCCGGGATCAATGAAGTTATAAGGTGGAAAAGGACGAATCACCCACAGGACGCCTCCCCTTCCGGGAAGAAAAGACCAATATCCCGGAAGAAAATACCAATAGGGCCGCACAATCAAGCTTTCGACCGAATCGGTACCTATCGGGTCAAGCACTATCTGGTCGATGTCTTGCCTGCTTGTCGGCCTGCTATTAATGACATACCTGTATTCGAACCCGCTTGCGGTTTTGACAACGGACCCCTGTACCTCCACGTCAACTCTGTTTCTCGGCACCACTCCATTGGCTGGGTATCGTGGTGTATCAGACCACTTCCCGTAAAGCTGCCCATTCCAGCTGTAGACAACTTTTATAAGACTGTCTTCCTGATCTTCATGCGATATACCGACTATCTCCATTATGTCATCACCATTTATATCAACAAATTCAAATGAGCCTTCTGCCCCCTCGATTACCGATTGATGGAATGTCTCATCAATGGCGTTCTCCAGCACACCTGCCCTACCATCCCAGCTGAATATCCACAAGTACTCAGCGCGAAACCGTTGTCCCTTGTACCAGGAAGTAATAATGTCGACCTTCCCATCTCGGTTTATATCTGTCGTTCCAAAGAAGTTTACACCGCTTACCATACCCTCACCAATCAGAGTGTCTGAATGCCAGACGATCTGGCCGTCCTTGTAAATTCCAATAGATCCCCGCTCGCCGTTCCCCGCGAAGAAAATAATACACCCTTTCAGCGTTCCGTACGGATCCTCTATCCTCCCGTCGGCAACGAGTAGACTGTATAGCGAGCTGTCAACGTTTATCATCAAGCCGGCGCCATAGCCAGAGCCGTAAACTTGCCTGACCTGAGCGTTTACCGCTCGATAAATTTCAGGGGTTATACCGGGCTGCTCGAACCATCCGGGCTGCGCATAGACTATCTGTATCAAGTAAGAAGCAAAGAAAAGGGTCAGATATAAGGCCGTCTTCGGTTTCAAGGCTTCATCTCCTCTCTATGGTTGCGGTAAGAAATCTTGAGCATTTCGAATTACCCTGTTTGCATAGCCTCCCATGTACGGATCCCACGATTGATACATCAATTTGAGAGCTTTATTGTATCCAATACTCCAATTGTTCGTTGCAGCAGGAGATCCCCCAACAACCTGTTCGAGCAAGTAAAGTTGGTAGCTCATTGCGAACGAGAATAAAGTGGTATTGACATTTAGGTTCTCGGGTGGATTATGGGCATCCTCAAAATATCCACGCTCCAGTGCCGTAGGATACAGCATCTGCAACAACCCATAGGAAGCGGCAATTCTCGTTTGGGCAACTATATTTTTCAAGCCACCGTGCCACTCATCCCGAAGGTAAGTGGCAACCGAATCACGTGCCTTTGAAGTGGCTTTTTGATTACCCATCTTAGCCGTCAATTCGCTTAGCAAGGCATCGTAGAAAGCTTGAATGCTCAAGTAGCCGTCAAAGTTCATTGTGCCATCCGCATTCCTCCGCGCGTATAATGTAACTCCACCCGGCGCCGGTGAGCTTGCGAGCTCGGAATATTGTTCCAGCATATACCAAACCGATCTGGGTGATTTCGCATAAGAGACATACCTGACGTTTTTGTGGTCCGGGACAGGATCGCCTGATCCCATGGTTGACGCTGTCACGTAGAAGGGACTATTAGACCACGATTCCGGTGATTCATCCGCTGTCCGGCCCTGAAACTGCGTAGTAAACGGCTCGTACCTGTAAGAAGGTGCGTAGCCCAAGCCACCCGCGTACACTGCCTCAGTTGCAATTTGGCCTTTGATATACTGAGGTGGGATTCCGTATTTACCCCCGTTCGCAATACATATGGAATCTATATCGATTCTACGGTCGAACACATCTTTTGAGAACCTCTTGGTATCATCTGTTCCGAGCCGAGAAGGCCTCTTAACTTCGATAACAATGCTTCCGGATCTGTCTTGATATACTGCGCTTAATCGCACTCTGAAGATTTTTCCCTGTTGCCAGTACCGGCCTACGAGACGGATAAGATCAGCTTCTAAGTCATCCCCATCTTCATCTTTCTTCTCCCAGTAAACGCCAAGAGTATCACCTGTAAGGGAGCTCACGGTGAATTCAACTCCAGGGAGAACATCGCCGCTACGTTCGCTGGTTTTCCGCAGCTCTTTGAAAACCAGCTTTGTGGCATCAACCGTATCAAGCTTCACTTGGTAATACTTTGTTTCGCCAAGGAGAATATCGCTGATCCGGGCCGACGACACCCATAGCACTCCGCTGCCCCTTTTATTGTAATACCCACCTCGCACTACCCTTATCGTGACCATCTGTGGAACGTCACCCGGGTCTTCCGCATCAGCGATGTATTTTACCCTCCCAGAGCGTGCGTCAGCGTATGCGATCCCACCAAGGGCTACTCCCCTATTCCCATCTGGCGCCATCAGACTTCCGTAGCGCTCTCCATTTGCGTCAAGCTGGAAGTGGATGGGAATTGCTCCACTCACGGCAATGTTGTTATTATTTTTGTCTTTAGCCCGCACAATGATAGTTGCTGTATCTGAATGGGAGATGGTGTCAGGAACTACCTGAACCTCGAAATGGTCAATTCTATCTTGATTTACGTACAGACATCCCCTAGAGCCCCTTACCTCATCCACACCCACTGATGTACGCATAGCGGTTGCGGTCAACATCACATTCTCGCACGCGGTGACGAACAGGCGCGGCGCTCTGCTTTTCGCCTTTGAGAGAAGCGGTCCAGGCAATGGCTGCGGAACGAGGCGGATTCTCCCAAGATGAGCATCACTATAGGGGATCTGAACAAGTGTATCCGCTACAATCTCCCCGCCCGTTCCTGAGGAATAGACAAGGTCGGCTAAGTTATTCCCATAGCTGATGAAAACATTAACAGGGTACGTCGGCTCAAGATCGAATGGCTCATGGAACTGGTCGAATGCCTGAACACTCACGATGGCGCTCTCACCAACGTCTATGGAATCCCTGCTTACGTTAATTTCGAACCCGTCCAGGTGGCGCGTAGAATCTAACATCGCTGCAAGCACGACGCACGAAAGTGAATCTCCGGGGTCGTAGAATAGAACAGTGTCCGCTGTTCCATCCGGGTTTGATCCGAGCAATGTGTATGAAAGATGATAATGCTTACAGTGCAGAAATAGTCCCTGTAGTGCAACGACCTTCGCAGTGGTTCCAGAGTCAAGAATCCCCCTGCCAGCCAGACCTCCCACACAACCAAAACCGTAATTATATCGGGCCGGGTTTTTTGCACATCCGGTATCAGTACTCCAGGGAGCTGCTAGGTCTGTGAAAACCATATTCGGGTCAAACACGTTGATGCAGCCGAGCTCCGGCGGGTAACCGAAGGAGGGAGTAATATAGGGGGAGCGCAGTACAATGTCGGTATAGTCAGTCCGGGGACCCAAAGCAAGCACTTTGAACCATAAGGGGGCGCGAAAACGCACACCTTTTGTCCATACAGTGTCGGCAGAAGATCCCATAAGCCCACTCACAGATCGGGAGGCAGATTTTGGGTGAACTATAACCGTATCCCTTATCTCCACCTGCCCTCGCATCTGGCACGCCATAAGGATTGTAATTAGAAAAACTATTAGAAGCAATCCTCTTTGTCTCATCGCTCCCCTCACCTCTGTAAGAGAATCTTTGTACTTAGATGCTTTATCTTTCCACCTTCACTCGCAACCATCCGCACAAAGTAGAGTCCGCTTGACACCGGAAATCCTTGATCGTTCCTACCATCCCATCTTGCAACCCATCTGCCACGTGCTTTCTCCTCATCTACGAGAGTCCGTACTCGCTGACCAAGTATGTTATAAATCTCAAGCCTCACATGCGCTCGCACGCTGAGTCCATAGCGGATCGTTGCCTCAGGATTAGCAGGATTTGGATACGCTGGCTCCAGCGTCGTTTCGCCAACTTGACCCGCAGCACGCACCAGAATGACCCGAGTTGCAAGTACACGTGCAAATGAATCGCTGATACTCAGCTCAATTGAATCGGTTTCCCCTGTCTGAACATTATCTGAAACCTCAAACTGAAAAATTGCATCGCGAAGCTCACCCGCCGGGATCGACTCTATAGGATATTCCTTCGTCTTAAAGAATGTCCATGGCGGTGCTGAAACAATGCTCACATGAACTCCCTGCAGCCGGGACCCAAACCGATTCTCCACAGTTAAGGTGAGGCGGTTTCCAGTGCTTCCAGATTGCACCTCCCAAATCTGCGTGAAGACGGGAATGGAAAGGCAAAGTACAGCTATCAAGCCAATCAAGCATCTCTCACGCATAAGCCTAATCCTCCTCAAAGTGACATACAAAATCTTCAGCAAGTAGCCCAGAACCTACGTAAACCACAAAGCAAATCCGCAAATGAGACTAAAATTCAGACCAGCATTAAAAGTGCCTGAGGTTGGATACGCCAACCTATGACAATCTCGGTCAAGCCGTACAGACCCCGCATCTTTGCTCCACCCGAAACCATAAACACAACCCCAAGCACCTTTTGCAATAACATCTCTGTTAGCCCCACCTGAAATAGGTAAGACCGTAATTTTTAACGACAATAAAATATAACAAAAAAACACTTTGTCAAGTAGCGAGACAAAAAACTTGACAAATTCGCTTCTATAGTTGCGTCGAGAACTCCGGAGCATTTCGAATTACCCTGTTTGCATAGCCGCTCATTCTACATTCAGATGCTCCTTGAGATACTCAGCATTGTATCTCAGCAGGGCGTATCCCTCACTGCTGAGCAACATTTTCTCACCTTTTTGCCCGTGATTCTGGCTTTCCTTGTAGAGCTTCTCAACCTTATCGAGGAACTCCTCAAGCTCCTTCCTCGCCTTTGATGAGTCACCTTTCAGAAGTCCTTCACGTGCTTTACTCAGTCTGCGATCCAGACGTTCCACTATCCCTTCATCTACACTGTCATCGTCCTCATCCTTCTCATGCTGAGGTCCATCTATAAGCCAGCCCAGACTAACGCATTGATGCTTGTAGGATATGAGGGTGTCGAGAAAACTCACAGCAGTGAATAACAAGGGGGGGTGGAATAGGCCCAACTGTTTTACCTACAACACCCGGACCGTATGGAGTTAAATCTGTGTAACCTGGAATTGAATCCTCAGCCATTCCCTCTTCAAAGGTAGGTGCGGGTGCATAGCCTTCTGCATAGTAAGGGACAATTGCCGGCAGAGAATTAGTCGTGGTAAACGAAAAACCACCCAGTGAACTACCGGGCGAAACGTCAGCATCGCTTGGTGAACCCCAACCTATACGGTCCCCATAAGGCCCCCCATGGCCACGCCACCCGTTGGGTGCCTCTTGATTGCTCACCTGAACGCTTTCCGGCAATATAAGCCGAAACTGCCAGATACTCTGCTCTGCTCTTACGCCATTGCTCACGGTGTAGCTGTAGGTGTAAGCTTCATCCCGCTTATTGATCACTGCAGACACTTGCTCGGCTATTCTGTTGCCGGGTATAACAGAGTCCTCCTGAGCACTCATAATTCCCGGGATAAATGTTAACAGCACCTCAAAGATGAAAATCCATCTTGTATTCATTCTACAATCCTCCTATTTCCAATTCATCGAAAAGTAACGTGATAGTGATTCCTCTCGTTTAGGAACGCACCGCTGAACGGGTCATTTGTTACCCAGTCCCTCAATTCCTTAGGGGGAATACGCCGGCCATTTGCATCCACATCATCAATATCAGCATTAATGCCTTCGCGATGCGTCTGATGCGGTGTGTTCCAGTTGTTCTCGGTATCAAACGGTCCACCACAAATTAGACTCATATGACAATCTGAGTCAAGCCGTACACACCCCACATCTTTGCTCCACCCGAAACCATAAACACAACCCCAAGCACCTTTTGCAACAACATCTCTCTTAGCCCCACCTGAAATAGGTAAGACCGTAATTTTTAACGACAATAAAATATAACAAAAAAAACACTTTGTCAATTAGCGAGACAAAAAACTTGACAAATTCCCTTAGGGGTTTGTCTTGGGCAGCCTCGCCAACGCAGTGATATCAAGGAACGTATTTACGGAACACTCTATATGCAGGCTGCATTTGAGCTTCGGTAAAAACCACAAAATTGCTGCCGACTAACCGAAAATAGTAAACTTGGTAGAGGGATGGTTGAATCAAAACGCACTTATTTGAAGAAAGCCGAATTAGGCAGCTGAAGATCACTTGCTGGTTGATATACTCTACAGAAGTAGCCCCTCTTTATCTACAGGAAGCGGAGACATTTCCATGATTCTCTCTCCTAGCTCGACTGAGTTTTCGTTAATCTTTGGGCGCTCCAGCAGATGAGAACAGGAATTAAATTTGAGTGGTTGAGCAACCAGGCTCTCGCTGCTAGCGTCAATTCAGTATTCTACAAGACTTCCTGTCGCACGCGCTTTGTTAAATCCCCAACGAAACAGGAGTAATCCGATAGGAATCGCGATGAAAGAAAATAATGTCAGAGCGGCAATCAGGGGAAGGATTGCATCCAGTGTTTGATTGAGTATCAACGTTTGGCGGAGCCCGGAAAGAGCATATGTGGTTGGTAGAACCATCGCAATGCTCTTGAGAAAAGAGGGGAGTACTTCTACAGGGAAAAACACGCCACTCAGGAGCGCCGAAAGTGTGGCAAATGCCCAATTGATTGGGTCTCCGTGCTTAAACGCAATTATCATTCCGGCGGACATCATCCCGATACCAGAAAGTGAGGTAACCGTAAGCAAAAGTACGAGAAATGCTGGGAAGAGATTCAGACTAAGGTGAACCTTGAATATCAGAACAGACATAATAAAAATGATGATTGTATTTGCGAGTAATCGAGTGAAGTTCCAGAGTGCGGAGTATAAAAGGATTGTCGAAAGTCTCGTGTTCGACATTAGGAGAAACTCGATCGTTCCGGTCATCTGCTCAGTGCGAATGGAGGAACTAAACGAGTTCAGGGAAGCGGTGACGAACCACTGGAACACCACGCCGACGATAATAAAGTCTGTATAATTTCCACCATATTTTGCTAAGGATGGTACATTTACTCCTTTGAGCATTTGAGATAGTAAGTAGAAAGTGGCAACGGTTACAAACAGGCCTACATACTGAAGGGTGAACTCAACTCGGTAGCTTGCAAAAGTGACCCAGCCACGTTTCAAAAAGACGTAGGCTTTGTTCATTTGCGACTCTCTTTCACATATTCCAAGAAAATATCTTCAAGCGACGGTTCGCTAATCTTAATATCTTTCACGATATTGCTGAATCCCTCAACTCTTGTAAACAACATATCCAGCAATTTGACTTTGTCTGTTGTGATGATTGTGCACTGCCCGTCCTGCAGTGTTGTCCGTTCAACAAATGTCTCATTACGCACAGCATCGAGAGGAAGCATGGCACCATCCGGGAGAGAAAGTTTGATAGTGTATGTCCTGAACTTGCGCTTGAGTTCCTCAGCTGAGGAGAGAACAATCAATTTCCCTTTGTTGATAATTGCAATTCGGTCGCACAACTCATCAGCTTCACGCATGTTCTGAGTTGTAAGCAGAACTGTTTTGCCCTCCTGCTTCAAATCCAGAATGGTTTCCCTTATTTCACGGGAGCATTGTGGATCAAGAGCGGCAGTTGGTTCATCAAAAAAGTATATTGGTGGGTCAGCCAGAAGGGCCCGGCAGATATTAAGCTTTCTTTTCATGCCAGCGGAGTATTTCATGAACTTGATGTCCTTCGCCTCAGTAAGGTCCATCCTCTCCAGCAAGAACATTATCCGTGTCTTCAACTGCTGGCGTGGGATATTCTGGAGCGTACCGAAGAACTCAAGGTTCTGATACCCGGACAATCTGTAGTAGAACGAACGTTCATCACCCAGCGAGACCCCCAAAGAAGCACGAACTTTAGCTGGATCTGTAAGAATATTGTAGCCGTTGACAAACGCAGTTCCAGAAGTCGGACTAATAAGTGTAGACAGAAGTCGAACGGTTGTCGTCTTGCCCGCACCGTTTGGACCAAGTAGCCCAAGAATTTCACCTTTGTTTATCGTTAATGTCAGGGAATTAACCGCGGTGAGGCTTTTTCCCTTGAGGCGAAATATTTTTGTCAAATTTTGAATCTCTATCATTCAATATTAGTTCTGCGTTCCTGGAGGATAAAATTCGATCGCACAAACTAGAACCTATTATTGCAATACATTCTGAGAATTCACTCGAATTCGCTTTCTCTACACCCTGCCACTTATTCATTTTGTCTCTTTGATCTAGAGAATCGGAGATAAGAATTCCTGATAAAATGAATGAGCCACACGCCCGGCAGAGTCTCGAGCTCCATATATACAAGGTAGAGGAGAAAGCAAAAACAAAGCAATTCCACCTCCGTAAGTAGCACAATTCGATTCTTAGGATTCCAGTGGATAAAATAGAAGAGGAACGAGCCAAGAACCAAGAGTATAGGATCAGGAATGTTATTCCGCCTTCCCAAATAGACGAAGGCGCTTCTCCAGATCAGTTCTTCCTTCAAGGTATTGAAAAGAATAGGAAGATATACACTGCGCTCTTTGAACAATTCATTTAACCAAATCCGAAACTTATAACGAAATCTCAAAAAGTACTCGAAGGAAGGAGATGTCATACCAACTGCAAAGGGCAAATATGCCATGCCAATGCCAGAACTGAGTACAATTGAAATTGCAGAGCCAAAAACAAATACCCAGAGGCCAATAAGTACGAGAAGGATGCTAAAAGCGACGTGCACCGGGGAGACGCACTTGAAGGATAACAAAACACCCGCGGTATAGTAAAAAAAGTAAGCCCAAAGAGCGAGGCTAATCAAATGCCAAATCATAGTAAGAAACCCTATCGAGTAATCTTCTTATTATCAACCCCATCATACTCATACATCCGATGACAGTCACCCAAAGGTGGGTTGGAATTATGCTACCTTCCTGAAGCAATGGATAAAAGATGTTGAAAATGTTTATGCCTGGGAACGAAAGGAAAAAGGCCTGCACTTCCTCTCTAAGTTGAACATAGACAAAGAGCAGCAACATCAAATTCGCTGCACCACTCGTTCGCGGGACCAAAGCAAATAAGAGGTTCAATAAGCTGCAAAAAATATTCAAAAGTATCAGGTAAGCTATAAACGCCACCGATAGTTTTTGCGTGAGCATAAAAACAATTAAAGATAAACTCAGAGCAACGAGAAGCTGTGGTAGAAGCAGCAGCATCCAGCGGTTGAAAATGATTTTTTGATACGGGATCTCCCGCAGGAAATTATTGTGAACCATCCCTGCATCTCGATCAAGTTGAATGATGTAATATTGATTGAATGAAAACAAAATTGGTAGCAAGGCTCCGAGGTATATCTTTCCAAGAACAATTAACTCTGCATGAGGATTATTGAGAAGCGCAAGCACCGGGGCAAGGCCGATCAAAGCAAATAGGGTAAGGATTTTCTGGTTGGCTAAGCCCATCATTTTTAAATGATGCATCGAGAAGTGCGCTCCTAACTTCTCCGCCAATCTTGCGAACACCCCCTTTTTGAAAGGCTCAACCAAGTCAATCTTGTCCAGGTGATCTGCAAGGCGGTTCCCGCATAGATACGCAATCGTCAGAAATACGCCCCAACTTAAAAAGGACTCAATCCCAGCCCGCCAGGATGCCCCCTTGTCTATCAATACCATTATCAACCAATAATGGTCAAAGGCCAGTCCGCCAGACACGAATCGCAGAATGAGTGAAACAATGTACCCTACAATAAAGAGAAAAAGGACGACGAAATCGTTTCGCAGCTTGCCAAAGAGCGCCAAAGCCGCAATAAGCCAAAAGAAGCAATACCCGGTAAACGGCACAATCATTTTAAGCAAGAAAACTGAAGGGCTGATGCTGTTAGGCGCGTACATCAATTGCTGCACAAACGCGATTACATACGAGGGTAGAGCAAAGCCGGTGAAGAAGAACAACAAATAGCTTGTTGCCAACCCCCAAAATATTTGATGGTTCGACAATCGAGTAGCCAGCAATCCTCGTCTTCCCCGCTGGAGCGCACTCCTGTAATGCCTGAGAACAGCAAGTATAAAACTAAGTAAGCCAAATGACATTAGGATGAAATCATAGTAGGACGTGAGCCTCATGCTGTTATAGATTGCACTCGCATCAAGAAAGGGTTGCGCAAGAAACCAGGCAAAGGAGCAGTACACAAAAACGATTAGAAAATGCAACGGAGAGAAGAGTGATTTTAAATTATAAATAACAAAAGCGATCAATTTGCACCTTCCAACTTCAAGGAATTGTAGAAAACCCGATAAGCTTCTTCTAATGTAGGTGTAACCACAGAGCCATTCGGGAGATCCACAAAACGAGGGTCGTACCGAACAATATAACTATCTGCATTTCGGCTTATTCTCAGGATTCCAAGACTGCCACTGGAAAAATCTCGCAGCTCAGTGAGCGATGCTTCCTTAACATTCCCCTGCATTAAACTGATAAGCTCTTCAGGAGTGCCCTCAAATCGAATCCTCCGACCCGCAAGCACCAGGATTTTTGAGCATATGAGGGATAAATCATTAACTACATGTCCAACGTACAAAACAACGCGTTCCCTTGATTCGGCTACGAGGTAATTGTGAAAATGTATCCGTTCTTCTGCATCCAAATTATTTGTGGGCTCATCCAGTAGAAGCACGGGGGGATCATGAATAATTGCTTGCCCAATTGCAACACGTTGCTTCGTCCCCCCAGATAAGTGACCCAAAGGGACGTCCCGATATGAGATAAGATCTAACAAACGGACCACTTCCTCTATTCGCTCCTTCCGTTTCCCCTGATGTCGCCAGTTAGAAAGCAGAAGCATATAATCAAAAAACTCATCAACAGTCATCCGCTCATACAACGCAGGGGATTGCGGTAAGTAACCGATCTTAGCCCTCCAGAATTTGGACTTTAATGAAACCCTTTCCCCATTAAAAAAGAACTCGCCAAGGTCGTAATCAACCAAACCAGCGATAATCCTCAATAGCGTCGTTTTACCCGATCCGTTTACGCCCAATAATCCTGTAATCCCTGACGATAAAGACGCCGAAGTTCTCTCGAGAACCACGGTTTTTCCAAACCTTTTTGAAACATTAAAAAATTTCAGAACATTCATGGATTAGAAATCCTATGCATCCGTAGCCCGTTGCTGCTTGCAACTGCTTTCTCAGCTTTCTCAATGTGGCGGAGAAAGAATTGAAAGTTTAGTCGCAGAGCGTAAGCCTTTGCCTTGTTCAAATGATCAGCTATCACCTCTAAGATTTTTTTATAGAACCCTTCCTGAATCAACGTTTCCATGACACCGGAAGCATCAACAGCAGTATGCAGCGATCGTTCACATGCCAATATTATGCACGACTTATCTGGTTTTGTAATGTCACGCGGCAAATCGTCAAGGTCATCAGCTAGTTGCCTGGCCATATGATAATGCACAAGTAAGCTCTCGCAGCAATCAAGATTCCTCACAGTTCCCGTTTTAACGCAGAAGCCAGCATATGTTAACGCCAAAGGAATTAGTTTGTAGCCTAACCACTTTAGGTTTTCTTCTTCGAGCATGTTTTCCAATGAAACGGAATGTTGTGCTTTTTCCCAAATCAACGCGCCGTAGTACTTGCGTTCGTAGTCAAACAAGTAGGGATAAACGTCATCGCCACATAGCTGCAGCAGCTGGCCCACAGCGAGATTCCGTAGGTTGTGAGCCTCACACATTTTGAGCAACAGCCCTCGGTATTCATATTGCCGTAAGTGATATTCGTCCAATACATCATCTTCTCTTCGGAAAAACACTAAGTAGAGAGCATTGATCACGGCGAGCTTCCGGATCAATTCAAGTGAACCGTTATTAAAGCAAGACGAATAATTGTAAGGAAAAGTGATTAACCAGTTGTCCGGCCGAAACGTGTTGTCTGCGCTATGCCAGAGGTTCGGAGATAGGATCGCGTTAGTTGCGTTCCGGAAACTTGCCTCGAGTATCCTGATTTCCCTCACAATATCAAGCTCACCAGCCACCGCGTTTATCCCCAAATGAATACCAAAAACCGTGCTTTGGGTAGATTATGCAGCTCTGCAAAGATTGCGATAAGATTCAACTAGCCGTAAAGTCTGGATCACCACTCTGGAATCCATACAATCTCATTCTTCGGGATAACAACCGACTCAAGTTCATAAACCTTAAGCATGTTCCAGCCACCTATTACAATAACGTCGAGGCGACCATTCCCTGTGTAATCGCCTAGCAACACTTCTGACTGGTTGTGACCATTTGTGATTCCTTTTTGCAGCACAGCTTCATGAAGCAATTTCCCACTTCTACCATCCAGTATCGATAATTTCATCTCATCGTTCACCGCAAATACATCAGGTACACCGTCCATATTGATGTCAGCGAGAGAACAGGGCATCTGATTTTCGAAGCCTGTGTCATATTCCCATATCACAGAAAAATCTTTGCCGCTAATACAGTATATATTGTAATCAACGGAAGGGCCAACGAGGTCTTGTACCCCATCTCCATCCATATCCGACAGTGCAAAGTTCGCGATCAGCCCCGCGTTGTTACCAGTCCCTCTAAAGCGCTCTTTTTTCAAAACAACTTGCCCATCCCTTAATCTCAGCTTAAAGAGACAGCCAAAAAAAGTGGTTGCAACGATATAGGACTCTCCATTCTGTTGTATGATAGCGTAATCACCAAAAATATCATCCACAGTGGCAATTTTTATACCGAGATAATATCCAGCCTGTTTCCCTGCATTGAAGTTCCACAAGATTTTCTTCCTGGAAAGATCGTATGCCTGCAGCTCGTTCTCCTTGTTTTCGAAAATCAATATGCTATCCTTGATCCGTGGGTGATCGACCCTGACCTCACTGTGCTGCTTAACTTCATGTACGAGATCAAGTGTGTTCAGGTCATATATATCCACTCCACCTCTGTAACTTGCAACTATGACAGGCTGCTCACCTATTCTTTCAGATCGGAGCTTTTTATAATCATCACGCCTAAGAGCCAACGAATCGAGTCTCCAATTATTTAAGTCTACCCAATATAACTTACGAGAAAAGTAAAGGAACTTATCTTTGAATTGAAAAGCTGTTGATGAGAACACAATTTCGGGAACGGCAGCTTCAAATACCATTTTTCTGTGGCTATCGAAGATTTGAACACTTTTCCCCCTTTTCCCGGGCACTGATACAACGACGAATACCTGCTGCGTGTGTGCGTTCTTAGCTAACGCGATCCCGATATGTTGCTTTTTAGCCTCAGCATCCAACCTGATCGGTTCCAGCTCCCTTAATGAAGGACTGCTCTGTAACAACAGAACCAATAGAATTGCGGACAACATAACGTCACCTCCTTGTAAAATTAGAAGAGGAAAGATATTCCCCCACCCATGTGGGTACTAACCTTATCCAGAGAAATCAACCAATCCGCAGGTATCATTGGTACAACTTGAACAATAGTCGACTAAGACGCATGTATCATTACCCCCACAATTCGGCGGCTCAGTTGCTTCCTTTGCATTGAATTCAGGTCCATCGTTAATCAGCACAACTTCAAAGTTTCTCTTGCTTGCTCTTCAAGATCTTCCAACATGGCTTTGCGCTGATTAACGTTTATAACAAACGAAGGCTGAAAGCGGTTATTTCCACTCTGAGCAGTCAAGTATGGTAGAGATGCTTCTGTCGCTTCAACCCTCTTGAACCCCATCTGAACAAGGGAATCTCGAACGCGTTTTAAGTCGGCGTTGTAAGCAGTAATTGTAGCACGTCCTGTTGCGTTTCCCCCCTCTTGATTTTAAAAATTGCTCTACCCTCTTTTTCGTGATCTCGTGCGAACGCTTACTCCCCTTGAAAGGTCTATTGCTGTTTTGCATCTCCAGATCGCCGTCGAAACTTATGACAACCGAAAACCTGTTTTCATTCAGGAAGGAGTTTACTGCGCCAGTGAGCAATGTTCCGTTTGTCGTTATCGAGAAGTGAATCCTTTTCTGAGATTCCTGCGCTCTTTCTCTAGCGTACTGTACGACTTCTTTTACCACAGGAAAGTTAAGCAAGGGCTCGCCACCAAAAAAGGTAATAATTAGTTCTTTTGCATCCATGCCCTGCCTAATTAGCCAATCAACTGCTTTTCGAGCTGTCTCCGCTTTCATATATCCCTTCTGCCCATATTCTCCGTTAATGCCATAACAATAGATACAACTGAGATTGCAGGTCTGCGCCACGTTAAGCGAAACGTGCTTCACCGGCAGACTGCAGGGCAATGATTCTTGTTCGTTTTCCAATGCTTGATCTCTAAGCAAAAGACCAAGCTGATCCAGCGCTGCCAGCAATCTTGCATTTGTGGTGTTGTCACAAGTGATGGTACCATTTTGAATCTTATCTATCTCTTCTGACAGTGCCCTGTTTACTCGAAAAGCCTGCATTGTTTCTACGTTGAGAATGTACACCTTGTTGTCATATTCAAACTTGTGATACTCTGCCAGTATATGGCTGTGCATATGTATGCTTCCCTATTATAGCGAGAGAGGCAGTAAACCAGGCACAGATTCTGAAATGGAACTATTATCGCAGTACTGCCACAGCAGGGAAAAACCCTCACCACGGACAACTCTTGAGAAACCACACACACCCCACATCTTTGCTCCACCCGAAACCATAAACACAACCCCAAGCACCTTTTGCAATAACATCTCTCTTAGCCCCACCTGAAACAGGTAAAACCGTAATTTTTAACGACGATAAAATATAACAAAAAAAACACTTTGTCAAGTAGCAAGACAAAAAACTTGACAAATTCGTCAGGGTGTCCAGATAAGGCAAGTCTTAACCAATCCGAAGATCCAATCTGGAACTTTTCCACCACACTGAACAGCCGACTCGCCTTCAGCCCGAAGATAAAACCGCTCATAAGCAAACTGCTCCTTTTAGCATTCTTTCATCATTGGCTGGGAACAACCGCATCCTTTAAGCTAAACTCCATCTTGAAGTCACGCACAAGATGATTTCTCGCAGCAGTTGCTGATCCAGCTCAGAAAGTATTCCCATTTTTCACAGAGAAAAGTTGCTCGCTTTGCGAATTAATCTCAAAGTCCTGCGTCTTTAGACTAAGCTTCTCCAGAATCTGAGCCGGGATCATCGCAAGTTGTTTACCGCCCCTTTACACAGGTGCTGATATTAGCCACTTTGCAATTCAACGGAGTCTTGGGTAAATTTCTTTTGTATAACGATTTGCGCAAACAACTTTGGTGGAAAGGAATAAAATACCATGTCAGCAACTGATTCTTTTGAAGAAACTCTCACGGAAGAAATTCCCAAAGACACATTTGTTACCATTGATGGCAACGAAGCGGCTGCATATGTTGCCCATAAATTGAACGAGGTGATCGCAATTTATCCTATTACACCATCCTCTCCAATGGGTGAGAAAGCGGACGAGTGGTCCGCGCAAGGTAGACGCAATCTGTGGGGGACTATCCCCGTCGTGGTTGAGATGCAAAGCGAAGGTGGGGCTGCCGGAGCTGTGCATGGAGCACTCCAGGCAGGAGCATTGACAACCACATTCACCTCCTCACAAGGTTTGCTCCTGATGATTCCAAACATGTTTAAGATAGCAGGCGAATTAACATCCACAGTGTTTCATATTGCGGCGCGGACAGTAGCTACACATGCTCTTTCAATTTTCGGTGACCACAGTGATGTCATGGCAGCGCGAACAACCGGCTGGGCAATGCTCGCTTCAAACTCGGTGCAAGAGGTGATGGACTTCGCTCTCATTGCACAGGCAGCGACGCTTGAAGCTCGCGTCCCGTTCGTGCACTTCTTTGACGGTTTTAGAACATCCCATGAGATTATGAAAATCCGCATACTCGATGATGCCAGTATGCGTGCCCTGATCGATGAAGAATTAATTCGCCAGCATCGGGAGCGTGCTCTTTCACCTGATCACCCTGTGTTGCGCGGCTCAGCGCAGAATCCGGATGTCTTCTTCCAGGCAAGGGAAACGGTTAATCCGTTCTACATGGCTTGTCCAGGCATAGTGCAAAAAGTGATGGATAAGTTTTACGATGTTGTTGGACGTCGCTACAACCTCTTCGATTACGTTGGTGCTCCAGATGCAGATCGCGTGATCGTGATGATGGGGTCCGGTGCTGAAACTGCACATGAAACCGTGGAATATCTGACAGAGAAAGGGGAGAAAGTCGGACTTATCAAAGTTCGGCTTTACAGACCTTTTTCTGTTGAAGCTTTTGTGAAAGCTCTTCCCAAAACCGTTAAGAGCATCGCCGTATTAGATAGAACAAAAGAGCCGGGTGCAGCAGGGGAGCCGCTATACACAGACGTCGTTACAGCTCTCACAGAGGCGTTGATGAACAATATACTGCCGATGAACAGTTTGCCACACGTCATCGGCGGCCGATATGGCCTTTCATCAAAGGAATTCACACCAGCAATGGTCAAAGCGGTCTTTGATGAGCTTGGCAAGAAAAATCCCAAGAATCACTTTACCGTCGGGATAATTGATGATGTCACCAACACAAGCCTCGAATACGATCCTGCGTTTGATATCGAGCCCGATGACGTCTTCAGAGGCGTCTTCTATGGCTTGGGGGCTGATGGAACTGTGAGCGCAAACAAAAACTCCATCAAAATTATCGGTGAAGAGACCGACTTTTACGCACAGGGATATTTTGTGTACGACTCAAAAAAGGCTGGCTCGACAACGGTTTCCCATTTACGATTCGGACCTAGACCAATTAGATCTATATACCTGATCAACCGTGCTAACTTCGTGGCGTGCCACCAGTGGTCATTCCTTGAAAAATTCGATATGCTCGAAAAAGCAGCGCCCGGAGGCGTCTTCCTCCTCAACAGCATTTACGAACCAGACAAGGTCTGGGACAAACTTCCCCGGCTTGTCCAGAAGCAGATCATCGAGAAGAACCTCAAGTTCTACATCATCGATGCTTACAAAGTGGCTCGGCAAACCGGCATGGGTGGACGCATCAATACTATCATGCAGACCTGTTTCTTCGCAATCTCCGGCATCTTGCCACGCGAGCAAGCCATCGAAAAGATCAAGAACTCAATCAGGAAAACATACGGCAGGAAAGGGGATCTCGTTGTTAAACAGAACTTTGAAGCGGTGGACCAGACTCTGGCAAATCTCCACGAGATCAGGGTTCCAAACAAGATAACAAGTACAATTGAAATGAGACCGCCTGTTCCCGATCACTCTCCTGAGTATGTCAAAAAGGTCACCGCCCGGATGATTGCGGGAGAGGGAGATAAACTTCCCGTGAGTGCTCTCCCTGTTGATGGGACATTTCCGACCGGAACATCACAATGGGAGAAGAGAAATATCGCGCTTGAAATTCCAGTATGGGAACCTGAACTCTGCATTCAATGTAACAAGTGCGTCATAGTTTGTCCCCATGCGACAATACGTGCAAAGGTCTTCGACCCTGCCATACTTTCAAAGGCACCCGCTACATTCAAAGCTGTTGATTTCCGGGGCACAGACCATAAAGGCTTGAAGTATACTCTTCAGGTTGCACCTGAGGACTGCACAGGATGCAGCCTATGCGTCGAGGTCTGTCCAGTAAAAAGCAAGACGGACCCGAATATCAAGGCGATCAATATGAAACCGCAACCGCCGCTGAGGGAAACACAAGCTGCGAACTGGGACTTCTTCCTGCAGATTCCCGAAATAGATCGGCGAGAAGTCAAACTTGACTCTGTGAAAGATTCCCAGTTCCTCCAGCCGCTGTTTGAATACTCGGGGGCTTGCGCTGGCTGCGGAGAAACACCTTACATCAAACTTGTTACTCAGCTCTTTGGTGACCGCACCATTATCGCAAACGCTACCGGCTGTTCCTCAATTTACGGAGGGAATCTACCAACCACACCATACACCGTCAACAGCGACGGTAGAGGTCCTGCCTGGTCAAATTCACTCTTTGAAGACAACGCGGAATTTGGACTCGGAATGCGCCTGACGATCGACAAGCTCACGGAAATGGCTCGCGAACTTCTCAAGAAGCTATCAAGCTCCATCGGAGAGCAGTTGGTGAAAGAACTGCTTGAGGCAGACCAATCTGATGAGACTGGCATCTATGAGCAGAGGCTCCGCGTAAATGTTCTGAAAGAAAAGTTGAGAACACTCGATGACCCAGAAGCAAAGCGCCTTTTGAGCATCGCAGACAACCTCGTCAAACGAAGCATCTGGATCATCGGAGGCGATGGTTGGGCGTACGACATCGGCTATGGTGGATTAGACCATGTAATTGCTTCAGGGAAAAATGTCAACATTCTCGTACTGGACACAGAAGTCTACTCAAACACAGGTGGACAAATGTCAAAAGCGACGGCACGCGGAGCGGTTGTCAAATTTGGCGCCGCGGGCAAACCTACCCCAAAGAAGGATCTTGCCCTACTGGCTCTGGTATACGGCAACGTTTACGTTGCTCGCGTAGCTATGGGTGCCAACGATGCACAGACAGTGCGGGCATTCCTTGAGGCTGAAGCGTACGATGGGCCATCACTGATCGTCGCTTACTCGCACTGTATCGAACATGGTTATGATCTCGCATTCGGCATGCTCCATCAAAAGATCGCTGCGGAAACCGGATACTGGCCTCTCTTCAGATATGATCCAAGTTTGACTGCAAAGGGGAAAAACCCATTCCGGTTGGATTCTAAACCGCCTAAGGTGCCTTTCCATGAGCTCGCCTCCTCTGAGACACGGTTCAGAGCATTGGCAAAATCTCATCCGGATCGTTCAGCCCTTCTTATGCAACTCGCACAGGAGGACATCGCTTTTCGCTGGAAGATGTATGAGCAACTGGCAAAGATGTTCGAACCACAGCCTGCTATCACAAAAGTGGTTCGTGAGACTACACAAGAAGAGGTCTCATAGGTTCCTGGGATTCCCTTGGTCAATGTGGGGAAATGCTAAGAACGGTTTCCCTTCACAAAGACCAAGGGAACCAATAATGGGCTTATGAAATATTTACCTACACGAAGGCTCGTACTCTTTCGCCATGCTGCTCCGCGTTTATCAGCGGAAAGCTAATCATCGTCATAGGGTGAGGACATGAACATCATCTCGCGTCTGCGGCAGATCTTCCATGGATTCCATAAATCATTCTGGGTCGCGAACACTCTTGAGGTTTTCGAGAGAATTGCCTACTACGGACAGGCTGCTGTTCTGAGCATCTTCTTGCGCAATTATCTTCATTTCTCTGAAGTTGATGCCGGGAAACTCTCTTCAATTTTTGGTGGACTTGTCTACATGCTCCCGATCTTCGCAGGAACATTTGCCGATAAGTACGGTTTCCGCAAGTCCTTTGCATTTGCTTTTTTTGTGATGGCAATTGGCTACTTCAGCATTGGAGCAGCAGGAAGCCAGACATTTGCGGATTTCTTCCGCTCCTTTCCACTCTTTTGGGCGCTCGTAGTAGTGCTCGTATTCACGGCGATCGGAGCCTCATTCATCAAGCCCTCCGTTCTCGGAACGATTGCAAAAGCTTCAAAGCCTGAAACAAAATCTCTCGGCTATGCAATATACTACACCCTGGTTAATTTAGGCGGCGCCACAGGACCACTAATTGCGTTCTTCGTCCGAGGAAGCATCGGCATCCAATGGGTCTACACTGTCTCAGCGGTCAGTTGCGCCTTAATGTTTGTTACAACGCTCTTATTTTATCGAGAACCTGAGTCAGACTCTGAGTTTGTTCAACCGGGGCTATGGGATAAGCTGAAAGATATGGGTCGAGTGCTGACAAATGGACGTTTCATGGTTTTCCTTCTGATCTTCTCACTCTACTGGATCATGTTCTGGCAAATCTTCGTGATCGTTCCTTTTTATCTGACCGACTTCATCTCAAAAGATGCTCCGTTTGAAATCATTGAATCAGTTGATGCATGGGCAATTATATTTCTGCAGGTCATCGTTAACAGGCTCTCCCGTAAGTTCCCCCCCGTGGCAGCAATTGTTACCGGCTTTGCAACATCGACACTTTGCTGGGTGGTCATCGCAATTCATCCGTCGGTCTGGAACATCATTGCCGGCATCTTTGTCTGGGCAATCGGTGAGATGATCCAGGCACCACGATACTATGAATACATCGCTGACAACGCGCCGAAAGGACAAGAGGCTCTCTTTCAGGGCTACGCATTTCTGCCAATTGCAATTGCCTGGTTTATAGGTGGAACGTTCGGTGGTTGGTTATACTCCGCACTGGCGAAACCTCTCCTCATAGCAAATAACCATACAGGTGTAATCCGCCATCCCACTGAGCTCTGGTTAGTTCTCGCTGGTATCGGAGCAATAGCGACGATGTTGATGTACTTCTACAACCTGCACATAACACGAAATATCCGACAGCAGAACATTCAGAGGGTGATAAAAATGTAGGGGATTCAAGTGCCAATTACGAATAGGTTGTTAAAACTCCTCCCAGCTCCACAGAGGCAACCACAAAAGTACCATTTTAAAACCCCCGCGATACTGCTCTCTTTGCTTCTTCAAACTCTTTCTCCTCCAAATTTCCCCTCCACAGCCGTTCTATTTTCCCGTCCACACCAACGATGACTGTTACAGGGGTACTTGTTATGCCGTACTCGGTTCGAAATGCGGGATCAACTGGAATAACAACAGGATAATTCACCAATTGAGAGGAAAGGAATGATCGCGTCGTCTCGCTATCGTTAAGGGAGATGCCGAGCACAGTGAAACGCGCGGTATCCAGAGTAGAGACAAGCATATACCAGTTCGGCATATTCGCCGCACAGAGGGAACACTCCGGCGAGAAGATCAAGAGAACTGTTTTCTTCTGAGCACCCTTGAAGTTCACAACGAACTGAGATCCTTGCAAATCCTTGACTGAGAACGAATCCATGCTCTTTCCCTCTGCTACCACCGTTGATGCACCATGTAGCAGGAGGAACATAACAAAAGCGGATGTAAGAATCGCCCCTGAATAAAAAAGAGCCCGATAAGCGTGGGGCTTCCTTAAGCGGACAAAATCAAGGAAGCGAAAGGGTATTCGATCCAATCGGCGGCTGTGAAAGAACGAGTCTACACCGACCAGTGATTCGCTCCGAGAAAAGACAATGAAAAGAAGTTGAAAGAGGATAACATCCCGCAGAATATCTTTCAATCCAACTGGCTCAGTGCTCAAAGAACCAAAACAACCACAAGTAGCTGTAGAACCGGTCACCACCAGCGTAATTTCCAACGCCAGGAAAACGAGAAGAATTATCCCGGCAACGATGAGCGAAAGGTCTGTAATAAATCCAATGAGAAGCAGAACTCCAAGAATGACCTCCAGCACCGGCAGACCATGTGCAATAGCCCCGATCAATGCAACGGGGATAACATGCAAGCCGTGTAGTGCTTCAGTAAATCGGTGAAGATCGAGAAGTTTCAATATTCCTGAGACAATGAACACTGAGCCGAGAAACACTCGGATGAGAGTAACGAAAAGGATGTGTCTTTGAGAATTCATGGCTATAGAAGAGGTGGTTTTTGCTATCCTCTTATCGTGCGGTCCAAACGACCTGAGCTCTTGACGGCATCCGCTTCGAAATCCAACGATAGAATCGTCATGCTGTGCACTCATCCCTCTCGATTAAGAAGTTCAGCGAAGCAAGTTACTCACTTTCCGGAAAAACGCCTTAGTCCGGCTCGGCGCCAGATAGTCAGGATAGTGCCCATAAACAATGACCCCCTGCTCTTGTCGTGAGAAGAAAGCACGGGGTCTTTTTAAGTGACAAAGAATCTGCCAGCCCGGGCCATGGAAACAGAGGGACATTGAATGGGTGCAAGTGTTGCATTCGAAGCATAAAATCCAAAAGCTGGGAGACCAAGACTGTCTCGCTGTTGCTTCAACAGTGGAACTATTTGATCCAAACACGCACTGCAGTCGTGCTCGCGAACGATAAGCAATAAACAGTATCTGGCGGTATCCCGGGGTGGCACCCATTGCGCAAGCCTTTTCACCACACCCTGTGGTAGCCTTCTTCCTTCAAGCGCGGGCTCATCCATACCTAAGGTATCAGCAGTCTTAGCCTCGAAATCTGAATATTCTCTCCGGAGCCTGCTATATCCCACCAGCGCAAATGCATCTACCAGAAGAAGAGCAACTATCGAAACTACAATAAAGTAATATTTTTTCAAAAACATAGAAAGCTCCTTGATCTTTTGATCGAAACAGCGTACCGAGGTAATATCTCAACGCACGGCGTACTTCACAAGCCTAGCGGTCTTCATATCAAATGAAACTACATTGCCCCCGGGAAGAACGACAAAGTTTTTTATCTCTCTCGTTGAATCCCATGACTGTGCGGATAAGTTCGTCATGATTGCTTTGCGAAGCTGGAAAGTCTCAGCATCGTACGCGAAAAGCGTTGCTCCATGCGGAAGGTCGCCAGGGTACATCACATACAAGTACGGTGACCTGCAATAAACACCATTGACCATCGAGTAAATCATTCGTGGATTCTCCATTTGTGCTTTCTTTACCCAAGACATTCCATAGCGCGTCTCTGGTGCAGAGGAAAGATCCTTTTCCATAACCAGTTGGAAATCTCTTGAATATTTCCGGATGTACGGAAGCGACAGGAAGCCGGATCGTCACCGTCCCGACGCCTACAAAAATGATTTCAAGATGACCTATTTTAGCTATAGACAATAGGACCATTCCAGGCGCAGGATAAATGACCGTTGCTAACGAATGAATCGTATGAGAATGAACAATGGCGACCGTCATCTTGCTCGCATACTTGCATCTGCACAAGCGAACAATAAATTGTTTTTCTTACTTCAATCTTCTATGTTTGTTTTGTTCATCAACGAAAAACAGGAAGTCGGCAGACAATCAATTTGAGGTACTATATGAAATTGCATAAAGGAAGAACGACAATAGCATCTCTTTGCGTCGCACTTCTTTACTTTTCGTTCATTGCCACGGCTGCTGCCCGAGCCCAATCACTTGGCATTCGCTACGGCATCGGCTTCGTGCATGTCCGTGAATACAATGACGGCACAGCATATCTTAGCATTTCATTCGACCCGCCGAAAGAAACTCACATTCCATGCGGCTTCGAGCTAAATGGATGGCTTGGAGGGAAATGGTCACCAGTCGGAAGCCTTACATTTGCCGGAATTGAGTTGGCACTGCGCCTCAGAGTATCAACACAAACGCCTCTTGGCGAGTTATCGCTCAACATGCTCCCTGGTGCAGCGTATATAATCTCAGACAGCGCCGCAATCATGCCATGCACACGCATCAACGAAAAAATTCGTGATACCGGGTTATACTTCGCCTTCAGCACCGGTGTTTCTCTTGAGCAGCAGTTTCTGCAGAACATCGCGTTAACCGAGGACTACCGTTACCAGATTATCCCTTCTCTTTCAAGCCAGTTAAACCGCTTCATCAGTGTTGGAGTTAGAATCCACCTTCGGCGGACTAACGGGGGTAATTGAACATAGACCGCCTGGGGCGGATTCATGCCGTGCCCACAGCTTTCATCCTTTCATCACCGCAATCGGGATAAGCCGAGCAACCTTTCTTGCAATGCCAGCATTGTGCACCACTTCCACAACCTCGCTGACATCTTTATATGCCGCTGGTTCCTCTTCAGTCAATCCGCTCTTCGAAGCTCCCTTCACCAGAATCCCCTTCCCTCGGAGATCTTTAAGGAGAGCCTCTGCGGTAATTTCTCTCTTTGCTGCGTGACGGCTCTTCGCTCTACCGGCGCCATGGCACGTCGAGCCAAATGTCTCCTCCATTGCCATTTCTGTCCCGACGAGCACGTACGAACATGTTCCCATGCTCCCCGGGATCAACACAGGTTGACCTACACTTTTATAGTCCTGTGGCAACGCAGGATGATCCTTCGGAAAAGCACGCGTGGCACCTTTTCGGTGTACAAGAAGGATTTGCTTCTTCCCATCAACGATATACTCCTCACGCTTGGCAATGTTGTGAGCAACATCATAGACAATTTGCAAATCACCGTTGCCGAGAATTCGCTCAAATGCCTGGCGTGTCCAGTGTGTGATCATCTGCCGATTTGCAAATGCGAAATTTGCCGCAGCCGCCATCGCACCAAGATAGTCTTTCCCCTCTGGTGAGGTAATGGGAACACACGCCAGTTGTCGGTCCACAACATGAATCCCATATTTTGGCATCGCTCGCTGCATAACATCAAGATAATCGGTGCACACCTGATGGCCCAGACCACGGGAACCTGTATGAATCAGGACAGTGATATTCCCCTTCACAAGTCCGAATACCTGAGCCACGCCTTCATCATATACTTCATCAATCACCTGTACTTCAAGGAAGTGGTTGCCGGAGCCGAGCGTCCCAAGCTGATCTTTGCCACGTTGCTTTGCATGAGCACTCACAAGCGATGCATCAGCATTTGGGACACATCCATACTCCTCGATATGCGAGAGGTCTGTCTCGGTTCCATACCCTGCTTTCACTGCCCACCGCGCCCCTTCTTCAAGCACCCTATCAAGCTCCCTGGCGTTTAAGTCGAGCAATCCACTTCTACCGGTGCCGCTAGGAATATCGCGGAACAACTGGTTAAGGAGCTGCTCCAGCTTCTGCTTTATCTCTTCAACAGGAAAAGGAGTACGGAGGAGTCGAACGCCACAGTTTATGTCAAAACCCACACCCCCAGCTGAAACTACCCCTGTATCCCAGTCCATAGCCGCAACACCACCTATGGCAAACCCGTACCCTTGATGAGCATCAGGCATGGCAAGTGAGTACTTCACAATTCCGGGCAAGGTCGCCACGTTGATGACCTGTTCTGCTGTCAGGTCTTTTTCAATCTGAGAGATGAGCTTATCGTTCGCGTATATCAGCCCATCAACACGCATACCCGGCTTCGTTGAGCGGGGAATGATATATCGCCAATCATCAAGCTTCTTCATAAACGTTGCCATTGTTTCACCTCCTATGAATCGCCTGTACTCATATATCAAAAAACACTCTCAACTTCGTGTAAGATTCCGCAACCTCTACGAGAAGTTGATGATACGTGACAGCCTTCACGTCAAGCTTCGTCCGGTGGATCGCCGGATCAAATTGCTCACAGTAAAGCACCCCGCGAAGGTCAACTCCGTGTCCGTAGGAACCAAGCTCTGTAACGATTGCCTCTGTTGGCACCAATTTTTCTCCATCATAAATATACAGAGCTTCGCTGAGCCATTTGACCAGGATGTTTTCCAGATCAATTCCATTAAGCCATATCTCTCTTCGTTTAAGTGATTCAATGCTCTCCAGTGCCCCGCTTTCGCCGATTCCTCTTTCAGTTGGGAACCTCTCGATAATAATAGACATGAGTCCGTACACAGCTTCCTCAAAAGCCCTCTTCAAGGACGAGGAGATGACCTCGATCCCGATATCGGAGGGATGCTCAAGAATTGTCACCGACATAGAAAAGCCCCTGTTCTTGTTGACGTTGATCACGGGGAACAGGCTGATGAAGCACCCAGATTCGACAGATCATTCTGTAATCGCATCCAGGGCAGACTTTTTCTACTTTATCCGCCACGATGAGCGGGAACTCACCACTTGTAATACCATGAACGAGCCGCTGAAGTTCTTCCCCGGCTTTTTCAAGTAGCGCTGAGTGTTGATCCAGCGTCGTTGCCTTAGAAGAACGAAAGCCCAATTGTTTTCTAAGCTCGTTGTCAACTAAGACAGGATGAACTCTTACGGAATTCCTCTTCACTTCATAAAATGCCCCACCTATACGCAGGTTTGATGAGAAGCCCGCTCTCGACGCAAGCTCACGAAGTGCCCACACATAGATGGGGAGTTGAAGATGGGTTCCTTCTCTCATGCTCACAAGTGTCGGGATAGCTCCGGTTTTGTAATCAAAAGCAACCCACGCGTTTTCTGACTCGTCGACATCAACTCGATCGATCTTGCCCCTCAGCAGAACATCCCCTATGCGAATCGGGTCCGGATGTGAAAGTTGCCGATCGTGGCGACCGGTCTTTCCGCCAAAGCTGACCTCAAAAAATCTCGGCTGCAGATTATCCCTTCGGTTGCGCTCATGCTCGAGGAATTGCTGAAACATCCCTTTGATCCAGGAGCTGCCAAGCAATTCCTCTTTCTCAAATTCCCAAAATGGGCTGATAACACTAATGGAATCAAGTTTCTCATTCGCAATCTGCAGAAGGAGCTCACTAGCCTTGCGCATTTCATCATCTGAAACTTGCCAGAGGCGAGCAAGAGGACTCTCTTCGCGCCACCTCGTAAAGAATGTGAAAAGAATCTCATGAATTATGCTCCCCCTTTCCAGTGGAGTGATTCCTTCCTCAACGGTCTTGACTGGAAGAATACCAAGAACTCTCTGCACATAGAATTTAAAGGGGCAAAGGGCATATGTCTCAAGTTGACTTACAGAGTAGAGACAATTGCCATAGCGCGCGAGGGTTTCCTGCAGCTCCGGTGACAGCAATCCAAAAATGTACCCTTCATACTCTCGATTTGTGTGGAGACCTGCCCGACTGCGTTCAACGTGAATCGAGTGCTCCAGCGACGTCCTATCAATGATTGAACGTTCACCGATTTCCTTATACAGATCACCAAGAAGATGTTCATCGTTGCGCCACATGGCAACACTTATTCGCCTGAGGAGCTCATCTCGAGAATATATAGCGCCTTCGATCTCTTCAGGCAACCGACGACTCCATTCCTCAGCTTCTACAATGTTACGGAATGCCTCAATAAAGCCGGACGGAACAAGTTCTTTAAGATCGCCTTCTGCGACAGGGTAGCTTAGATAAAGGTGCTTTGTGAAATTTGTGATCCCCTGATAGAAGAGATATCGTTGTTGATACAGGTATCGTCGTCGCTTCACGCCCATGCGCTGACTGCTAAGAAAGATTTCAGGTTCATACGGGGCTGGGAATTCCCCATCAACTAGCCCAGCAATAAACATCACATCGAACTTTAGCCCGCGGGTCTCCTCAATCGTGGTCACATAGACACCATATCCGTAGCGTTGACGGATGTTATATCGGGTGCGACTTACTGCCGCACGTAGTTCCGTTAGATAGGTCGCGAGTGGTGTCGGTCCACGCCCCTCCATCTCACGAAGAGCTGCCACGTCATCGAGCACCGAAAGAAAAGTTGCAAATGCACGTCCATCCCGTTCTATATCTTCCCAGCGTTCCCCGAGCATCATATTCTGACTCCGGGTAAACTTAGAGACATCGATGTTCAATAGTTCAAGCAAATGGAGCAGCCGGTTTCGAAATTCGAAGGGTGTCATCGGTTCACGAAATGGTGAGAGAAGTTTCTCAAGTTGGTCAAGATCGGCAAGCGCTTGAACAAGCATGGAATGCTCACGCTCGAGGGTCCACTTTTCTACCTCATCATCCACCTCATGAAGTCTATCTTCAACAAGTGAGAGCCGCGCTTGTATCCCTTCACGCCACTGCTTCGCTCCAGCAATGATCCGGAGTTCTGCCGATACACTGGCAAGATTTGCTGCGTCGATACCGAGTCGGATGTAGGGACTTGAAAGTGCTCTCAGGAGATCACGCCGACGAAAATCGTTCTCTGCCACTGAGAGAAGCGCGAGGATCCCAACAACCAGAGGCGATGCATCAAGTCGATAACGATCTGTTATGTTTGCAGGTATCCCGTAGCGTGCAAATGCCTCCCGGAATAATTGTGTATAAACACCGGAGCGAGCAGTTGCCACACAAATTCGGCTGATGTCAACTCCGGGATTCGCGATAATGTATGATTTAATGAGTCGGGCAATCATCTCAACTTCCCGTTCCCGATCCCGTGCCTCGAGGATAGTGACCCGATCTTGTGCAGCGAGCTTAGGAACATCGAGACCTCGACGGAAAAGATATGCCGCAACGTGATCCCGAAAAGCATCTGATGAGGATTTTGGTGCATCGTTGTGATGTTTGCCTGCTTGTTCCGGCGGACGGAAGCCGATGGCAACAAAATCCCGATAATTGTCCTCAAGATGATAGAAGAGCTCCGGATTCTTGGGAGAGAAATCAAAGTTCAGCACAACTGTCAAGTTCTTGATGTGGCTCAGTAAGCGAATGAAGTCAAACTCTGGGCGGGCAAATTCATCGAAACCGTCAATGAACAGAACATCCGGACAACCTGGAAACGCACGAGCCCAAATTCTTCCTGGATCCTGCGAACTGAGTGCTGCAACCACATCCCTCATTTCACCTGCAGGGTCAGTGAACACTTCCCCTAATTGGGCTTCATAAGCTTCCACAATTCGGAGGACATCTGCAAGCTTTGGGTGCTCCTCCAGCATCGCACTGTTAAGTTCATTGCGCAGCTCATCGGCATAAATCCCAGCCTCTCTCAGCCCGTTAATCACATCAATCAACTGCTGAAATGTTCCTTGAGGAATAATCCCCCTCCTTGTGCGAGAAGATCCCCCTCGAAGAGAAAAAAAGGAAAGCTTGTCAGCAACCGTTTCGATGGCGCGCTCCATCAGCACCGCCTGAACATGTGGAGATACAGCACGCTTTAATGGGAGGCTTGCTGCAGCCAGTCGATGAGCAAGCGTCGCAAGTGTGAAAATCAAAAATGCGGATGCAGTCCGATTCGGTACCGAGAGAAGAAACTGGCGATTCAACTCACGAATCCGTCTCCGTGTAGGCACAACAACAACAAATGAGTAGGGCTGATGTGCTCGGAGCCGCGATTGCACAACCTCCTCAAAAACAGCAAGTGATGAATCTCCCTTGACTAAGGTAATTGGCATGTAAGTTCCCTTCAAGCCTCTGGCTTAAAAATACGGGAAAATAGAAGTCAGATTCAAGGAATAACTTATGACTTGACAACTGAAAGATGTTTTCGTATATTTGATAAGGTATCAGGAGACGAGTGATGGGTGCTCCATATCTCGTTCGAAAGGATTGCTTGCCACGCTCCTGTGGAAGCAACGATTTGTCGTGTCCGCGACAGAAAGCTGTTAAGCATGACAAGAGGCAACGCAATCGTAACACCACGAAGGCCCCAGTAACCTACCAGATTATCTCTTTTGTTTTCTTTTCCTCCATCCGCGATTTCTATCTATTTTCAATCAACCTTTCCTCTGCCCACCTGCCGGTAGTTCCGAACAATTCACCCTGCAGGATCCAGAAGATATTTCTCACTTTTTTTTCTGCGTAAGGAGGTTTTTCACATGAAAACGGTCTGGTACAAGAACTTTCACAGGTTAATTCCGGTGTTCCCCCTTTTGCTGCTTGTGCCTGCGGTGCTGCACGCTGCCACAGGAAAGATCACCGGACGAGTCGTCGATGCTCAGACAGGCGATCCCCTACCCGGAGCCACCGTCGTTATCGATACAACATGGATAGGAGGTCAACCTGTCCGACTTGATACACGATTTGGCGCTGCTACAAATGCTGAGGGCTATTTCTTTATTCTCAACGTCCCTGTGGGAGTATACAATATTAAAGCCTCGATGGTCGGATATGCACCGATGATTCAAACAAAGGTGATCGTTGATGTTGACAGAACCGTTACTGTCAATTTTAAGCTCACTTCCTCAGCGATCGAGATGGCGGCGGTAGAAGTAACCTGGCAACGCGACGTTATTCAACCCGATGTTGCCTCAACCCAAGAGATTATCCACACGCAACGCATTGAAGAAATTCCTCTGGTCCGCGTTGATGAATTCGTTGGCAAACTTAAGGGAATTGAGCTGGTCGATAACGCCGAAGGACACGGATTGAGTGTCCGAGGGGGTGCGATCCGCGAAACCGACGTTCGCATAGATGGCATTTCACTTCAAGACCCCCGGTCTGAAAACTCGTATCTTGCGCTGAACTCAACTGCTATCGAGCAGCTCCAGGTTCTTACGGGCGGCTTCGAAGCAAAATACGGAGGCATCCAATCAGGATTGGTGAACGTCGTCACGAAAGAAGGGAGCAGAGAACGATTTAACATGTCATTGAAATTAGATATTACACCCGGTGGACATCGAAAATTCTTCGGCGTGAATCCCTGGAGTGATGAATCCCCCATCTATGAAGTATTCGCCGGCAAATATGCGATGAATGGCATCAGGACAAAGGCTGACAGTGAGGCTGTCCCACCAGAGTTCTGGGGTTTCAAAGGATGGAACGATCCCAGAACTGGAACCTATCCTGAGCTTCCGCGCGGAGTGAGACTCACCCCTGAGCAAAAACTCACTCTCTGGAAGATCCGACATCCCCAATACGCATTTGCCAATAAACCCGATGTTTATTTAGAAGGGACAATTACTGGTCCTCTGCCCGGTGAGAATATTCCATTGCTCGGGTGGTACCTTGGTCGAACAACCTTTTTGTTAAGCTATAAGTACGAAAATTCACAGTTCGCTTTCCCGCTGGGACCGCGAGATAGCTACATCGATTGGAATACTCAGATCAAATTGACCAGCACGCTGTTACCCTCACTGAAACTCTCCGTGGAAGGAATGTATGCAAAAGTCTCCTCATTGAACGAAGGGAGGGCAAGCACTTATGGCGGCGCTCTTGTTGACCCATCGTCGAGCTTCAACTTCCTGAACAATACCGCAAATGCAGTGAGACGGCAGGCATCCCTTATCGGCGGGAGCGATGGATTTTATCAACTCTTTAATAAAAGTCGACTCCAATTCTACGATCAACGCTATGTCATTGGGGGCTTTCGGCTGACTCACACCCTCTCTCCGAAGGCGTTTTACAACTTGAGTTTCCAGTTTGGTTATACAGATCATAAACTCGCTCCATTTGCTCTTGATACGACAAAGCCAAACGCCTGGATCTATATCGATGGATATCGTTTCATGAACGTCCCCCAAGGGGGTACACCCAATGCCTCAACAAACTGGGCAATGGACGAACTGAACATGTTCTGGCTCTACGGTGGAACCCAGAGAGATGATTCATCATACTCGTGGGTTGGACAGATTCGCGGTGACTTCGTAGCACAGTTAGGAATGCACAACCAGGTTGAAGCTGGTTTCTCTACAAAACTCACATACCTACACGTCTACGGTGGAACCTGGTACCAGTCCGAGCGTATGTGGACACCCGACCTCTGGCAATATTACACGGTGACTCCAATTGAAGCTGGCATCTATCTGCAGGATAAATTAGAGTTCCAGGGAATGATCGCTAATGCTGGGGTACGCGTGGATTATTTCAATCCTAACAAGCGCGGGTTTATCGTGACCAGTCCACCAGACCCTGCATACACAGCGTTTTACAACACAATTTATATGAATCTGCCGGGTGCCTGGGGTTCTTATCAACGCTGGCTCATTTACAAGGACATGCTGGAGGATCCGCCAGGGTGGCCCCGCTCAGATAACCGCGTGCAAGTGAAAATATCTCCTCGACTTTCAGTCTCCTTCCCAGTGACTGTGAACAGCAAACTCTACTTTAACTATGGCCATTTTTACCAGCGTCCCCCAGTTTCATTTCTGTATGACCTAACAATTTATCCGGCTGAGGTCACCGTTCCAACTCCCGGGTTGAGCATGGGACGAACAGTCTCATATGAATTTGGATATGAGCAACGATTTCTACAAGATTTCCTCTTCAATGTCACTTTCTACTATAAGGATGTACGGAATCAACCCCTCAGCCAGACTTTCATCAACTACTATCATGATAACCTTGTGACACAATATGTGCCCGACGGGTATCGCGACATCCGCGGAGTGGAACTTCGTCTTGAGCGAACATTCGGACGTTTCGTCACGTTCTGGGCTAACTATGACTATATGCTGCAGAGCACCGGACAAAGCGGCTTACAGCGCATTTACGAAAATCGGCTCGAGGCAAAAGATGAGCAGCGTACCGCCAACATCACTACAACCATCCCGTTGCCAAGAGCACACGTCAATCTGAATCTACACACACCATCAAACTGGGGCCCAGGCATATTTGGTTTCCAACCACTGAGCTCAATGTATCTTAATCTGTTCTTCGAATGGCGATCAGGTGGAAAAATGCTCTGGAATCCACAAGAACCTGATATTAAGAAACAACAGTGGGTCGACATCGTAGATTATTCAAATGTCGATCTTCGCGCCTCGAAGGTCTTCAAATCCGCGTTCGGCGATGTTGAGATAGTCTTAACAATTCAAAATCTCCTTAACCAGAAGAGACTTGAGACGGGCAACATGCTCCGAAGTCAACTTGATGAATACAAAAACTCACTTCATTTGCCGTTCAACGAAGGCGAGAAGAAAGGAAACGATAAATGGGGTGAATGGGACAAACCCTACATCAAATTGGGATGGTGGCAAGCACCTCTATTCCTGAACCCAAGACGGGTACTTCTCGGTCTACGCGTAAACTTTTAACCTGAAGAACGAAGTAAGCAACGAACATTTTGAAAACCATGTGAGCCACTGAACATAACCACGATGCCGAACTCAACAGCAATCTGCCTTACCTTGATCTTTTGCCTTGTTGTGGTATTCACGAATTCCACAAACTCATCGGGAAAGATTGCTGTCGGTTACTACATGTCGTGGAGCAGCCGGAATTATCCGCATAATGCAGTGAAATACGAAAATCTGACGCATATTGCCCATGCCTTTATCTGGCCCAACAGGAATGGAAGTCTCTACATCCCCTCAGGCTTTCTCTACCCGGAGCTGGTCCAGGCAGCTCACCAAAAAGGTCTCCTGGCGATCGTTTCGGTCGGTGGCTGGGGTCAGTCGGATGGCTTTTCCCCGATGGCTGCGGACTCAAATGCACGGAGGCAATTTGTGAACGAATTAAGGGACTTTTGCCTGAGAAATGGTTACGACGGGGCTGACATCGATTGGGAATATCCGACAAGTTCTGATCGTGTCAACGCGACGCTTTTGTTCAAAGAACTTCGAGAAGCGTTTAACAACACTCATCCTCCCCTGACGCTCAGCATCGCTGCCCCGGCCACAGACTGGCAAGAAGGTTATGACTTTTCTGTGGTGAAGGATCTCGTGGATTGGATCGGCATAATGACGTACGATTTTCACGGGACATGGACAGATCACGCCGGACATAATTCACCACTTTATGCGCCTACCAGCGATCAAGACGGTTCTGTGCATCAGAGCGTTCAATATTATCTCTCCAAAGAGATTTCTCCTCAAAAACTTTGTATCGGATTGCCGTTTTACGGGCGCCTCTTCAATGCTTCCAGACTGTACGATCGGAGTACAGAAGGGGAGGCAATCTCTTATGCCGATATAATTGCAAAGCAAGATTCCGGGTGGACTTATCACTGGGATTCCATTTCATATGTCCCTTACATCACGAATCCATCAAATACTCAGCTAATCACGTTCGATGACACTATCTCAATACGGCATAAGTGCGACTACATCAAGGATAAGAATCTCCGCGGAGCAATCATCTGGGCGTTAGGATATGATAATATAGGGAATCATCAACCTCTCCTTGAGACCGCGGGAAAAGAATTGGGCTTCACACTCACGTATGCACAAGAGTTGTTAATAGGTCATTCAGCTCCTGGATATGCGCTTCAGCAAAACTACCCGAATCCATTTAACTCGCAAACTGTGATCACCTACGCAATTGAGCAATCCCCTGCGTTTGTGAAACTAACAATTCATGACGTGCTTGGGCGTGAAGTGGCAACACTCGCCCGTGGATGGAAACCGCCGGGGACATACACTGTCGTGTTTAATCCGGAGGCTTCGCTATTGAACCCTGTTGCATCCGGGGTGTACCTGTGTCGCCTAAACGTCAACGGCAAAAGTAGTGCGATAACTATGCTCTATGTAAAGTAAGGAGGAACATCAACCATGAGGTGGAAACCATTGCTCTTTGTCGTGCCCGTGCTGTTCATTCCTCTGATAAGTTTAGCGCAGCCTGATACTACTGCACCACCAATGATGATCGATGTCAATGCCATCAAGTGGGGGTTCAACAAAATCAAGGGTGAAGGAGGGTTAATCAACGAGTACAGCTGGACATTTGCAACTTACACTGCTCAGAGAGATTTTGAATTCTTTTGGCCACAGGATTGGTATCTCTCGAATATGCTTTATCAGATTTTCAGTCCCCTCTGTTTGACCGATAGCGGCATCGTCGACACTGCTGGAATCCGACATCAGAAATTCTTCCACATCACCAATCCGGGCACAACTGATTGGACGTGGGAAAGACGGCGTTACCGCCCGCCAGACATTGTCGTTGATGGTGTGAAGCTGAATCCACCATACAGGTGGCAAGTCGATCCTGCACTGGTAGCAGATGAAGTTTGTGAGTTTGAGGACCTCATGCCAGTCTACGGGATACGAGCTCACGTGAAACTTTATGCTTTCAGCAATCCCGAGCTCTCCGATATCATCCTCTGGGAAACCACTCTTAAATTTACCGGTGAAATTAAACTCCCACGCGAGAAACCGCCGAAGCGTTTACCTGATCAAACAATCGAATTCTGGTGGCCCTTTTCGATAAGCTTCGGACCATCCATAGCCGGTAACAGAGAAGTCTATGGCGGCTACGGTTTTGAAGGTGAAGATGACCTCGATAGCTGGTTCAAACGGCCATCGCAACTGGTGATTGGAACTCCTCGAAGGGATTTGCTTATTGCCTACTACTGGGACACATATAGCAAGAACCTTGCGGGAACGCCGCGCTATCCTAATGGATCGCTTGATAATAGCGGTGATCCAGATAGAGTTGTTGGACACCTTTACTCAACTCAAATCCCTGGCTATGCGTTGCTCTACGCATCCAAATCTCCAAGTGATGCATCAGACGATACCACCCAGCCGTTCTCCATCCCCCACGCAACAATCGTCAAAGACCTCTGGGGAAGACGAGACTTTGGGTTGAGAGATACTTACATCGGGATGGATTCACGCGGTCGGTTCCCGCTGGATGCCATCACCCAGGGATGGGTAACTCAACCTGAAAAGGGGCCTATGCGATTTGTCACTGTTGGACCATATCGACTGACAAAAGATGAAGCACATAATCGATACGACTCAGTCACATTTGTCTACGCCATCGGTGTGGGTTCAATCTCCTGGGAAGCTGCGGATAGTATCGGCAAAGCATGGTTTAACAAGCAAATCGCCGATCAGCAGAAAGATGATTTCATCTTAACTGGAAAAGATTCACTCTTCAATGCTCTCGATCGTGCCTACTGGGCATGGACCAGGCTCAGGCAGGGACAGCGCATACCGGCACCCCCTCCGCCACCAGATGTCAACGTGCAAAGCGGACCCGACCGTATCTTCGTTCGATGGTCATATCCTGATCCGTCGTACTTCCGAGATGCAGTGACGGGCGCAGATGATTGGTACGCATGGCGGGTTTACCGCAAGAAAGGGGCTTACTATGTGAACGATCCTCTGGATCAATATAGCGGAGAACACTGGGAGCTGATTTACGAGACCCATGATAGAAACCAGACAATGTACATCGACACAAATGTTGTACGAGGTGTTAGCTATTACTATGCTGTCACTGCCGTCGATGATGGAAGCCAGAACAACGGGATCTTCCCGGGACAAAAGCTGGAGAGCTCCCGATACGCCAATCGGACGCAAATGCCCGCGTCAGCGTTCAAACCTGGATTAAGCATCGGTGGAAAAGTAAGAGTTGTCCCTAATCCTGCGACAGTCGCTGCAGGACCGCTCGGCTTTCCCGGAACGCCGGACAAAATTCTCTTCGTGAATCTACCTGTAAAATGTACCCTCTCTATCTACACAGAAACCGGGGATCTGGTAAAGAGATGGGACCACTATGGGAAAGCTGATGATGAGTGGGACCAGAGAACAGCTGATAATCAGTACGTCGCAAGTGGAATTTATCTCCTTGCCGTGACAGGCGCGGAGGGCTTGAATGGTGAAAAGCTCCCTGATCAATTTGTGAAATTCGTCATCGTTCGGTGAATCTATCGATGATACAGAGCTCCTTGCCAGAGGTAACCTCGCATACAGATTTTTTTCATGCTGAAGAGTTGGAGATGAAACAATGAAAAGACGCAATCTTATTCCTGTGGCAGCGGTTCTCTTGCTGCTCGGATCAACACACGCTCCTGCTCAGATCATAAAGAGAGCACAGGCAGGGTTCCGCTTCCTCGAAAATCCTATCTCCGCAGAAGCCATCGGGAGGGGTGGCGTTGGTGTCGCTATGATAACAAACTCCAACGCCGTCTTCTGGAATCCCGCTGGCATTGGGTGGATTACTCAGAGAGCTGATCTGAGTGTCAATTACACAAGAGGAATAGCCGATATCAATTATGCTTCATCATCGCTTGCAATTAGACTCTGGAACATCGGAGTTGTTGCTTTAAATACAACGGTAATGGATTATGGGGAGTTCTACGGTACGCGTCGTGCCACCAATGAAGCTGGTTACATTGAAACAGGTGTCTTCAGTCCAAAGGCATTTGCGCTCGGAATAGCATTCTCACAGAAGGTCAGCGAGCGTTTTTCCTACGGCGTGAATCTAAAATACGCATATCAAAACCTCGGTGATGTTTGGGTTGGTACTGCAGGAAAAGATGTAGGCGATCCTGATCTGCAGATGGAGACTCGTTCATATACTCATGGAGAACCAGCTCTTGATATTGGTGCCTATTACGATTTCCTCTTTCATGGCATTCGATTCGGTGCCTCGTTACAGAATCTCTCAAGAGAAATCCAGTACGAGACCGAAAAATTCCCTATGCCCTTCGCCGTGAACTTCGGCATGACGATCGATCCGCTTTCATTTCTTCTTCCACCGGAGAACAATGCCCACTCACTCATGGTCAGCATTGAGTCACGCCACCCCCGCGATTACAATGAAAAAGTCAAAGCCGGGATCGAATATACTTTTGAAAATTCACTTGCCCTCCGCATCGGCTACACAGGAGGCTACGATGAGCGTGGATTTACTGCCGGCTTGGGTGTGAAGCAGACCCTGGGGGGCGTCAGCCTGAGGGTAGATTATGCGTACCAGGCATTTGGCATCTTTGGCGCCGCCCATTTCTTTTCATTCGGTGCAGCGTATTGATGCATATTGATTCAAAAATGGAATATCGGTTTCGCTTTCCCTATCTTAGATGATGGGAACACACCTCTCCAAAATTCAGGGAAACCACAAATGGAGTTCTCCATTACATCGATAACACGCAATGATGTGAATCAGGTGCTTGCCTTATGGAATACCGTCCTCCCTGTCGATGCTATTACGCTGGAGACTCTCGAGGCACGAGTATTACTGGATGAGAACTTTGATGAAAACACCTTTCTCGTCGCACGCACAGAGGAGGCAATTACTGGGTTCATCGTAGGCACGTACGCAAGACGCGTCCCACTTAGGGATCATGACCCGGAAGGGAACCGCTCATGGATCACTGCATTTGGCGTCGATGCCAATTACCGGCGACAAGGGATCGGAACGATGATGGTGACGGAGCTTCTATCGCGATTCAAATCCCTGGGAAAGACCGAATGCTGTGTAGCAACTTACGCTCCAGGATATTTCACTCCAGGCATCGATACAAAAGAATACCCAGGAGCTATCACATTCCTTAAGAAGCTCGGCTTCATAGAGGGGGAAAGACCACTGAGCATGGATGCCTCAATAGCCCTTTTCAAAATCTCATCCGAGATAAAGGAAAAAGAGGCACAACTTCGAGAAACGGGAATCGAAATTAAGCCGTACGACCGCAGTTATCTTCTTTCTTTTCTTAAATTTATGGAAACAGAAATGCCCGCCGACTGGCAGCGAGTTGCCCGTACAAACTTGAGAGATCTCACAAGGGGATTTTTCCAACCGGACCAAATATTCATTGCTGTGAAAAACGATGAGGTCATCGGATATTGTCAACATGAAGGAGCTCACTTCGGGCCGTTTGGCGTCGCCAGAAAATACCAGGGAAAGGGCATCGGCACGGTTCTTCTCGGACGAACGCTCGAGCGCATGCACGCAAAGGGGCACCATGATGCCTGGGTATTGTGGACCGATGATATCGCCGCAAAGGTGTACCAGAAATTCGGATTTAAGGAAACTCGACGATTCCTCGTCCTCACGAAAAGACTACTGTAACCATTCCACCCATATTCATGGAAGTTATAATGCCATAGCTACCTTAAGATATTGTTTCATCTCTTCATGACACTCTTGACAATCAATGGACACCGCACCATGAATTTAGTGGACACAAAAGGAGATTCTGGATCAGAAACCTTCGCAAAATCAACGAGGCTCCTTTCGCTGGATGTTTTCCGGGGGATCACAATCGCTGGAATGATCCTCGTCAACAATCCGGGAAGCTGGAGTTCTGTGTACCCAGCATTGGAACATGCAGAGTGGAACGGGTGGACCCCCACGGATCTCATTTATCCCTTCTTTCTTTTTATCATAGGCGTTGCTATGCCATACTCATTTTCGCGCCGTCTGGAGCGCGGAGCTACAAAGCCTAAGCTCTTCCTCCATGTACTGGTTAGATCTTTGATCCTTTTTGCGCTCGGCATGATCCTGACAGGGCTCCCTGATTACAACTTCTCACACAAACTCATCCTTGATGTCCTGCAACGAATTGGCATTATCTACTTTTTCGCAGGTACCATCTTCCTTGTGACATCCGTCGCTTGCCAGGCTGTGGTTGCCATCGCTTGTCTCATCCTCTACTGGATGTTGATGATGCTTGTGCCGGTACCCGGCTACGGAGCAGGCATGCTCACTCCTGTAGGAAACCTCTGGTGGTACGTCGACAGCGTGCTGCTCAGAGGATGGCATTATCACGCAGAAGGAATTTTGAGTTTGATCCCCTCTATTTCCACGGTGCTTGCCGGAACGCTGACCGGGCATTGGCTACGAACATCCCGGAATCCCCATGAAAAGGTTTCAGCATTGTTTGTTTTCGGTAATATCGCTATGGTTCTTGGTGCAATCCTGGATATGTGGTTTCCGATTAACAAGCTCCTCTGGAGCAGTTCCTACGTAGTTTTCACAGCCGGTTTCGCACTGAATTTACTTGGGGTTTGCTACTGGCTCATTGAAATAAAAGGATACAAACGCTGGGCTCTCCCTTTTGTTGTTTTTGGAACGAACGCAATTACCGTGTTCTTCCTTTCAAGCCTGACCGCTCGTATATTGGAACTAATAAAAATCGGACAGGGAAGTTTGAAAAGCTTTCTTTATACTAATATGTTCGCTTCTTGGGCTGGAAATCTCAACGGGTCACTCTTTTATGCAATTGCTTACGTTCTTCTGTGGTTAGGGGTGATGGCAATCTTCTACAAGAAAAGAATTTTCATCAAGATTTGAGTCCGTCCATGAATGGAATTGTTTTTCTCATCGCTCTCTCTTTAACTATTTCAACGGCGCCAGGGGCGCTACAAAGGAAGGAGAAGCCCTCTATGAAGGAGGAACATCCTGTAATCCTTGCTGTCGGTGCGCATGCTGGTGACATGGAAGTCACATGCGGCGCGGTTCTTGCAAAACATGTGAAGCGCGGTGATCGCGTTGTTATCCTCCACCTTACACTTGGGGAAGGAGGTAATCCAAACCTGCCTCCAGAGCAATATGCGGTGCAGAAGCGTCGCGAAGCAGAGGAGGCTGCGAAAGCAATCGGCGCGGAAGTTATCTTCGGTCCATACAAGGATGGGGAGCTCCCAAATGATGAAAAAGCACGGCAGTACGTCTCCGATATAATCCGACAAGTCAAGCCAACACATATCATCACGCACTGGAAGCACAGTATTCATAAGGATCATGCAGCTGCGCATGCAATTACGGTTGATGCAATCTTGCTTGCATCACTTGAAGGGGTGAAGAGCAATTATCCACGCCATCGCGGTGTAAAGAAAGTTTACTTCACGGAAAATTGGGAAGATAGTGAGGGATTCCATCCATACATTTACGTTAACGTCTCAGACGAGCAACAAGTTTGGGAAAAATGCGTTCGGTGCTATGAATTCATCCGGGGTGGCATTTCCCGTTTCCCTTATCTTGATTACTACAAAGCATTAGCTCGCGTTCGGGGAGCTGAAAGCGGCTTCACTGAAGCTGTGGCGTTCGATGTTGATCCATTCGAGAAGAAACAGGTGTACGATCTACTTCCATGAAGAGGCAACACGTCTTGATGAATTCAAAAAAATAGGGCATCACTATGGTTTATCATTTTCGTACTTACCATGGGGACGACGAGGAGCAAATCGTTCCGCTGTGGAATCTGTGTATGGTGAGAGACCCAACTACGCAGGAAAAATTTCGTCAAAAAATTCTTCTGGATGAAAATTTTGATCCGCTTGGCTCCTTTATTGCTGAGTTAGGAAAACGAATCATAGGATTTTCATTAGCAATCCGCCGCCGGTATCCACTCTATGGCATCGGCCTTGAGGAAGAGACCGGTTGGATTACAGTTCTTTTTGTCCATCCGGACCATCGGCGAAAAGGGGTGGGCACGGAACTTCTCACACGCGCCGAAGCTTTCCTCCAACGCAACGGCGTCAAACAGGTTCTTATCTCTCCTTACACCCCAAATTACATTATCCCCGGGGTGGACATTGATGCGTATGCCGATGGGCACCAATTTTTTCAGACATCAGGATATAAACGGATGCAAAAAGTTTACAGCATGGGACGTTCCTTGCTGGATTTTTATCCTTCTGAAGAATTGAACGAGCGCTGCAAGAAATTAAAAGCCCAGGGAATATCAATTACGCTCTTTGAATCGCGATACACAGTGGCGCTACTGGAGTTTCTCAGAAGAGATTACCCGGGTGACTTGTTCAGATTAGCACTGCAACGATTACGAAGCTCATCAGAATGTGACGAGATTTTGCTTGCCGTGAAAGAAGACGAAGTTATAGGATTCAGTCATTTTGAAGGGGAACACTTTGGTCCCTTTGCAATTGCACCTTCCTTTGGCGGAAGAGGAATTGGAACATGCCTGTATTACCATACAGCTCTGCACATGAAAGAGAAAGGACGGCGCAATCTCTGGCTGGCATGGACAACAGGACATGCAAAAGATTTTTACCACAAGATGGGACTGCGTGTGCTCCGACGTCACGAAATCATGAAAAAGGTTCTTTGAGCAACCAGGCATTTATGAATTTTCATCTGATCGACTGGATTGCACTTGTTCTTTATTTATCCCTCTCCGTTTTTGTGGGAATAAGGGCGAAGAAATATGTCGAGGATATGGTTGGGTATTTCGTTGCAGGACGAAGAGTGAGGGTTGCGCTTGGATCCGCAACGCTTATTGCAACAGAAATCGGCATCGTGACGTTCATGTACATGGGCCAACTTGGCTATCTGACGGGGTTTTCCTGCTTTGTCCTGGGGATCATCGGCTTCATCGGATACTTTGTGATAGGGAAAACTGGTTTCATCGTCTCCGGTCTACGGAAATTGAAACTTCTCACCATCCCCGAATTTTATGAAATGCGCTATAGTAAGCACGTTCGCCTCTTTGGTGGAATTCTGCTGTTCCTCGGAGGAGTGCTGAACATGGGGATATTCTTGAAGTTCGACGGATTGTTCCTGACTCAAACGATCGGACTTGGGGGGAATGCTCTGGTGATCGTAATGGTGATCATGCTGATCATTGTTATCAGTTATACTGTTCTCGGTGGAATGTTCTCTGTTGTCATCACCGACTTCATGCAATTCGTTGTCCTCTCATTGGGGATGTTCATAAGCACCGTGACGATTCTTGCAAAGGTAAGCCTGCCGGAGGTTGCATTGGCAGTAAACCAGCACCTCGGAACCAACGGCGTCAATCCGTTTACGAATCCGAGATTCGGCTGGACATTTCTTTTCTGGATGCTCATCGGGAGCATCGCCATTTCGGCTCTAAATCAACCGGCGGTCTCAAAGTCGCTTGCATCAGAAAGCCCGGAGGTGGGAAGAAAGGTCTTCCTCTACACTGGATTAACCCTGGCAGGAAGATATACAATTCCGATGTTCTGGGGTGCGGCAGCTCTAACTATCTTCGGACCAGGCTTGGACTCCACCATCGCAATGCCGAAACTCTTAGGAATGGTGGTCCCTTCTGGTTTTCTCGGCTTAATGATAGCCGGAATGTTAGCCGCTTCAATGTCCACATACAGTGCCTATCTCCTGGCATGGAGCTCTGTCGCAACCCGGGACATCATTGCTCCATTAGCGAGAACAGAGTTCAGCGATCACACCACTGTGATGCTCACCAGAGTCATCGCCGCTCTCATCGGAATCTTTATGCTCGTGTTCGGATTGTGGTACGAAATTCCAGCCACCGCTTTTCAATATTTAGCAATCACGGGCGCAATGTATGCGGCAGGCGCATTTGGCTGTGTTACCGCGGGGCTGTACTGGAAAAAGGCAAACGTTGTAGGAGCCTATGCTTCCCTTGCTCTGGGGGCACTGGCACCAATTGCCTTCTTGATCCTCTCACAGTTTAAGAACCTGATCCCTGTGGAGTTGCACTCCCTAATTGACGTAAACATCTCAGGTTTCTTAAGTTTTCTTCTTGCTGCAGCTGGGATGATCATCGGTTCGCTGCTCACTCAAAAAACCAATCCTCCGAAGTCAATCACTGAGATAGAAACTACTAAACAATGAATTCCGCAAGTCTCTTCTGGATAATGATCTACTTAGTTTCCGCCGGGCTGTTTTTTGGAATTGCAGTAGCTATCACGATTTTCGGTCTAAGTGACTTGAGATCTCTCCTCTCGAAATCTAAGCGGAAGGAACCCCAACGATGAATGGAAAAATAAGAATACTGTTCATCGCCCTCAATGTTTTCTTAAGTGTATGTTTCATCAAATCACAAACGGTCACTGTCACCGTTGACGCTAAGAAAGAAATTGGAAGAGTCAATCCGCTACTATACGGCATCAACGTTGCCCGATGGGATGAAGGTATTTTCCCTGACTCAACAAAGGACATGCTCTTGACCTGTGATAGGGATGCCATTCGAAAAGTACGCGAAGGGGGATTTACACTCCTCAAATATCCGGGCGGAAACGATGCTGACCATTATGTCTGGAACGATCCCAATAATAGTGCGGGGGAAATGGACACCGATGAATATGCAGCGTTCCTGAAAGCAGTCGGTGCCGAAGGGTTCATTACCGTCAACTTCAACGAGTCTCCGACGCTGGCGGCTGAATGGGTCCGCTATTGTAACAAGGAAAAGGGGTACAATATCAAATACTGGGAAGTGGGGGATGAGCAATGGGGAACATGGGCAAGAGGTCATACAACGCCGGAAAAATATGCTGAGCGCTTCATTGAATTTGTAAAGGCAATGAAGGCTGTAGATTCAACGATCTCCGTTGCTGCCAATGTGAAGCCCTCTGATGATCCAAACGATTGGACATATAGAGTTCTCAAAACCGCTGGCAAGTACATCGATATGGTAACATTCACTTTCTATCCATTGCCAAACACAAACGAAAACGAAGATTCACTTCTAACAAGCACTACCAGATTCCGCCACGAATACATGACAATTCGTAACGTGCTTCGGGCAACGCTCCCTGAGGAAAAAGCCGACACAATGTGGATCATCAACGTCGGCTACAATTCAATTTCCGGATACCCAGGACCGATCACCTTATCGATAGCAAATGCTTTGTGGACTGCTGATATTCTCGGGACGATGGCAGAGCTTGGAACACAGGTGGCATGTTTCTGGGCGCTACATAATGCGTATCCTCCACGCGGTGGCGATTATGGAGTCCTTTCAGCAGATGGGAGAAACATCCCGAGTTATTCCTACTATGTTTTCCCTTTGTATACGCACCTCTTTGGGAAAATCCTTGTCGAAAGCCTTAGCAGCGATCCCAATGTTTCAGTGTACGCAAGTCGTTTCGGGGACGATACGCTTTCAGTCATCTTCATTAACAAAGATCGTCGAAACGATAAGGAACTTCGGGTCTCCCTCCGCAGCTTTGATCCATCACCAACGGGACGAATATGGATCGTTGATGCAAAACGGAAGCTCCAGAGATTGCCCGGCACTCAAATCCGCATTGGGCAGACCAACTTTTCCCTCCATCTACCAAAATATTCAATCGTTGCAGTGCAGTTATTGCGAGCCGGAGCAATCCTCCCACCAGTCAACATTGCACTGCACGCAAGAGCATCGGCTTCCTCATACTCACTCACTGATCCATATTTTGGTCCGCAAAGCGCCGTTGATGGCAAATTGCACACACGCTGGGCATCTGCTGCGTGGGCTTCCAAAGATGGTTCCGATCAACAATGGTTTCAAATCGACCTCGGGATTCCCAAAACGTTCAACAGGATTGTAATCCGCTGGGCTAAAGGTTATGGGACAGAATATACCATCGCTGTGTCTGTTGACGGGAAAAGGTGGAATGATGTTTTGAAACAATCAAATGGCAAGGGAAAAGTTGAGCAGCTCGACTTCAACCCTGTGACGGCACGTTATATCAGACTTCACGGAACAAAGGGGAGTAAAGCAATTTCTACCTATTCAATCTACGAGTTCGAAGTGTACAATACGCATGAGAGACGGTCGTTCTAAGTACGATGTGAATGCCGGGCAGAGCTTGGTTCAGAGACATTGATCGAGTAGAAAATAAGAAGCCCGGAGGGTTACTTCTCCGGGCTTTCGTTCTAAAGGCAACGGGTAATCATATCTTCATCTCTCAAACATTTCCCTCGCCGGGACAATGTTCACAGCAGTAACGTTGAGAGGATATCGTTCGATAACCTTATCCTCCTCAAGGACGCTTTTTGAAGCAGGTGCACTTTGATACGTAATTGGGGAGATCATGTTTGAGAGCAATGCCTGACGCAAGGGCTCTGCATCCTTTACAACCATTGCGACTGCAATGTTCTTGTACTGTAGATGCCTTTTTATAGCTCGGTTGACGTCGTCGACGCTCAGATGCGAAAGCTCCTCCTGAATCTTATCAATGTAGTACGGGATACCATAAAGCTCCGAATCCATCATATATCCCAAACGTCGACTCTGGGTTTGTACCCATAGCTTTGAATAGTTGATGAGAAATTTTCTCGTCGCTTCAAACTGCCCTGCAGTCAATCCATTATCTACCAGCAACTGAAGTTCTCGGATTGCTTGGCGGAGAGCGAAGTGTGCATTTGCCGGTACGACCGGACGAATCCACACACTAAAAAACTGTTGTCGGCGAACGATATTCGGGACAGGAAAAGTGCTCCCTCCATCCTGAATGAAGTTTTCTATATAGGAATAATCGCCGTAGTTTAAGCCGCGGTCGCCACGCATGTGGTTCATCAGCACACCGTTAAAGGTCCGATGCTCACCGAGATATGAGTTCGCAACCAGCAGCGGATAAAAATCTTCGTCGCTCCGCGTAACGTCGATAGGGAAGCCAAACGAGATCGCTGTCGCCCGATTGTCCTTCTGTACAAGCATCACCTCGATTCCATGGATAGGCTTCGGTGGAGGAAGCGGAACCGGAGGCGTAGCTCCCTCAGGAAGGTGCGCAAGGTCGTCACGGACATGTTTAGGGAAATCTTTCGGATAACCACCAGCAATCCCGAACATAATGTTCCCTTGCCGGTACATTGTTCCGTAGAATTTCTTCACATCGTCTAGTGTGATAGACTTCAGCCCCTGAACTGTTCCAGCTTCCGTCGTTCGATACGGATGATCCTGATACAGGAGCGCATTCAAGGCTTGCTTACCGAGATTTTCGTCGTCGGTGCCGCGGAGAGTATTCTCCAGATAGTTCAGTAACAGATCTTTGTTCCGCTTGAAATCAGTCGAGTCAAACCGAGGGTGAAGAAGAAGATCAGATAGAATCCTATAGAATGCGTTCAGATGATCGCGATGGACTTCTCCAAGGAGAACAGTGTACTCTTTGTCGTACTGGACGCTGATGGTTGCCGCCCAGGGATAGAGTTTTTGGATAATCTCCTGGTAAGTAAGTTCTTCTGTCCCTCCCTGGCTAAGCATGAGTGCCGTGAGTGCATTCAAGCCTTCTTTGCCAGCCGGGTCGTTGACCGAGCCACTCCGAATGAGTATGCGAAATGAAATGATCGGCGAGCTCGGAATAGGAAGTTCAATAACTCGAGCATTGGTGGAAGTTGTCCTGTCATTATCCATTTCTGATGAAGATGCGTTCATAGTGTTGACCATCAAGAACGTTATGATGGTTGTTGCAAACAACAAGAGAAACTTCATTTTGCGTTCTCCTCGTACGTGAGTGTCACAACGGTACGATTTTCTTTGCCAAAATATTTTTGAGCGACACGCAGGATGTCCTCCGGTGTCACCTTTTCATATAGGGCATAGACACGATTCATTGACTCAGGGTCGCCTGTCATTGCAACATAATTCCCGACCGTGACTGCAATGTTATCGGGTCGGTCAAGTTGCATCGCAAAGGAATATTTCATGTGTGATTTCACATCCTCTAATCGCTTTAGGTCAACCGTTTTTGCCTTCGCCTCATCCAGGGCTTTGTAAATTTCATCCCGAACAAGCTCGATGTTCTTGGGATCTTTTATGCGCGTCAAGATAGTGAACAGAAATGGATCGCGATGATCTTCAGCTCCCCCAGAGATGAACTCAACCAGCTGTTTTTCCACCACCAGTGATTGATACAGATGAGAGCTTTCAGAGAAGAGCAACTGTCCCAGAACATCGATCGCTGGTCTATCCATGTCCTTGTCGCTAAACGCCGGGACGTGGTAACCAATGAGCAAATATGGAAGTGTCTTGCTCTTCCAAGGGATCTGTACAATTTTTTCCTCAGTCTGCGGTGGTTCTTGTGGAACGCTGAGCTCGTAAGATCCGCGCTCCCAGCTGCCATAATATTTCTTGATAAGGGAGATGAGCTTATCTTGATTGAAATCGCCAACAACAATGATGGTGACGTTTTCCGGCCGATAAAAGCGATCAAAGAACTTCAAGCTGTACTCGTACTGATTGGGCATATCCTCAATATCTTTAAGAAAACCCATAGTTGTGTGCTTGTAAGTGTGCGTTGTGAATGCAGCGTCCTGCAGCTTCTCAAACATCGTCATATACGGGATGGAGAAATTCTTATTGTATTCTCCAAGAATTGCTGCGGCTTCTGTTTTGAAGTCAGGTTCTGAATATTTCAAGTGGATGAAGCGGTCGCTCTCAAGGTCGATTATCGTTTCCAGTGCATCTGCACTTGCGACGATGTGATAGCAGGTCCAGTCGTCAGTGGTGAAAGCGTTCGAATCAGCACCGAGGAGCTTTAACACATCATTGTACTTCTCCGCTGGATATTTTTCAGTCCCGCGGAACATCATGTGCTCGAAGAAATGAGCAAAGCCAGAATGACCAGGCTCTACCTCATTCCGGGAACCAGCTCGGACAACTGTGTAATAGGCAACAAGACCAGGACTGTCATAAGGGATAGAAAGAACCGTCAACCCATTGTCGAGAACAACCTTATTAATCTTGTACGGAAAGATAGCTGATGCTTGGGATAGTTGAACTATAAGAAGCATAGCAACAAGCAGTACCCAGTGAAGATAACCGAGTTTTGTCATACAGACCTCCATGATAAGCTCATGTTCAATTGATGCAAGCTGCATTTTACAAAATTCACGGGAATATTGGAATCATCATTCGACAAGTGCATGAACGATAGTTGGGCACCACAATGAACAACTCTATATGGTATAATGAATGGCCAAATCGCTCCACGAACGTAGGGTCCATCGCTCATAAATCGCTCCCAGATTTTTTCAAAATCTCCTCAGCGTCTTTCAGAGCATGTTCAAAAAGTTGCACAGGATTGTGGGTATCTATAACTTTTCGAAATGCCTCAAGCCACTTCTTAATTAGCGAAATATCTAAGCTCAGGTACTGCCGGATGAGAATCCCTTCCACATCTTCAATGTCACGCGGGCGCCCTGCAACGCACTTGTGAATGATCAGATCTTCAGGAGCTACAAGCCTGAGTTTCCCAATTCCTTCATACTCCACTATTGCTGCCCGTCGGAATGCATCTTCCTCATAACCTGGAATACCAAGGGAAATATCGAGCGGTACTCTTTCTTGTGTTTGAACGAGGAGAACACGGTGACGAAGTGCAAACTCGCGGGCATCAGGAATACGAGACGGAAAATTTTTTAATACAGCATCTACAAAGGCTTCATACCTCTCAGGCGCAACGAGCACCGTGATATCCACATCCCTTGTCAGACGTGGTTCACCCCAGTGCTGAAGAGCAAGTCCGCCGATGATGAAGTAAGGAATTTCTTCGTCCTCAAGAAAACGAGCTATCTCATAAGCTGCATTAAGAATGTTCATGATTTTCTTTCTGCTCAGCTATTCGTATCAAAGCCCTTCGCATAGCCACAAGCAACGGGGACGGGGATAGCCAACTCAGGTCACTGTTAAATTCGCGCTGAAGTTCCAAGTAAGTTTTTAGCGCCACTTCGGTGGTAAGGTGAAGTAAATATCTTGCCCGGTCAAGCGCGTTACGATTTGCTGCAGCTTTTTGTCCTGAAAGCCACTCTTTCACTACTCGATCATTCAAAGGTTGATTCATGGTGTTCCTTTCATTGCTAAGGTTCATTTGGGCAACCATACCACAGTTAGCGCCATTTTTCTTCTTAACCTTTTCATAAGGTGCTGGAGATCATTCACTCAGTGAGCTTCCCTATGTCTCCGCACTCACCGCAGCCTTCCCACGGGCATCACATACAGTGGTGTCTCCTCCTTCGGCATGTTCAGCGCCTTCCTTACGTCTTCATCATGAAATGCCCCAACCACAACCGTCCCAAGGTTTAGCGCAACGGCTTGCAAATAAACATTCTCTGCAGCATGGCCAACCTCCATGTGCACATAGCGTATGCCTCTTTCTCCATACTTGATTGTGGTGCGCTGATAAATAGCAGAGATAACAATAAGCGCGGGAGCATCTTTTACCGGCTCCTGATACAGAGAAGCTCTGTAGATATCCATCCGCTTATCGCCTTCAACCACCTTTACCAGTTCATGACCATGAGGCTTATATTTGTAAACGCCCTGCTCGATGCCATCAACATCTCCTGCAACCAGATAAACCTCAAGTGGGTAAAGAGCACCTGCAGATGGAGCTGCTCTGAGTCCCTCCTTTCGCTCTGTGACCCCCTGTGCCGCCCAGAGTAGCTGTGAAATCTCGGGAAGCGTCAAAGGTTCATGACCATATTCTCTCACCGATCTCCGCTTTAGCAAAGCCTTCTCAATAGAAGTTCCGCTGTCAAGCACAGGTGAGGGGAGCTTTACTCTCTCTGCCTCACCTCTAATTTTCTGAATGACCATAGGTATATCCATTGTAATGCTGCGCAACGACTCACTTGATGCTGCCATCCAAATCAACAAGAACGTGAGTGAAGTCATAACGCCTGCTCTTATAGTTTTCTGACGTTGCAAACGAATCGAGGAAATACTGCCGATCCATCAGTCAGAATAGAAATTCCTCCGCCACTGATGCTTCTTCAGCTCAGCAAGAAGTTGTGGCGAGAGCGTTCTTCCATCCGAAACAGCAGCATTAGCAATCGCGTGAGCTGATTTCCTCGTGCCCACGATAACTGTTGAGACAGCTTTATGACTCAAGCAGAATCGAAGAGCAAGCTCGGGCAGCGTCTGCGCCTCTTCACCAAGAAGTGTCTTGAGCTTTCCAACCCGTTCGTATACTTCCCGTTTGCGTTCGCCGCGGAAATAATTGTTCCGCCAGTCATGCTCAGGAAACGTTGTTTCCGGGGTGATAGCTCCGGTTAAGCCTCCTTCATCAAGCGGCACGCGAACAATAACTCCAACATTTTTCTCGATACAAAGGGGAAACAATTCAGCCTCAGGCGATTGGTCGAAAATGTTGTAGATGACCTGGATAGTATCTGCTTTTCCGCTGCGAACTAACTCAAGGGCTGTTTCAGGTGCGTGGTCATTGATCGAAACGCCAAAAAATTGAATTTTTTGCTGCTCCTTCAATTCAAGAATCGTCTCCCACCACTCCGACTCACGAAGCCAGTTATCATGCCACACATGGAACTGCTGCACATCAATCACATCGACGCCCAGATTGCGCAAACTCCGCTCTGTCGACTCGATGATGTGCTTACGTGGAAACGCTTCGGTGGCAGGAATGTGCGGTGAAGCAGGCCATCGACGGTTTGCAGGAGGAATCTTTGTGGCAACGTAAATCCGCTCTCCTCTGTCTTTAAGCAATTTGCCAACAAGCCGCTCACTGTGTCCGTCGCCGTAGACAAGAGCAGTATCAATGAAGTTCACACCGTTGTCCACAGCGGTGTGGAGAGCACGCAGTGATTCCGTATCATCTGAGTCTTTCCACATCCATCCTCCAATCCCCCATGCGCCAAATCCAATTTCAGAAACAGAAAGACCGGTTTTGCCAAGTGCACGGTATCTCATAGAAATCTCCCTTTACATTGATGCCTGTAAAGTCATTGGACACGAAATCCGGGAAGCTACAACTTCCATCATCCTTTACGCTGAAGTACGTAGCGCTCATATAGTTCCTGCAACAGTTTGAGCGAGAGCGAGTCAAGATCCTCGTCATCATCATCCCGCTTGCGGAGCATATCAAAGTCCATCTCATCGCGTCCGGACATTTTGTGGACAAATTCTTTCAGCTCCTGAATCATTCTATGCTGTTCAGCGTGCGTCATACACTGCCCTCCTTTAGGGAGCCATCCATTTTCAATCTCCAAAGCTTGTTCCGACGGAACGCGCAGACTGAATCATTTGATGATCAGGAGGCACACGCCGCTGCTGTGCGATCGCCTCTTTCATTGGAACGGAGGTAATCTCAGTCCCGCGCAGACTCACCATACGCCCAAATCTCCCCTCGGCAGCCAGCTTCACTGCCATGGTCCCGAAGCGCGTGGCAAGAATACGATCAAACGGTGTAGGACTTCCGCCACGCTGCAGATGTCCAAGCACAGTCACCCGCGTCTCCAACCCAGTATCCTCACTGATTTTCTTCCCCACAAGATTTCCGATGCCTCCAAGTTGAATTGGATCTGTTCGACGCTTATCAGTCTCCCTCACCACGATCTGTTCTTCAGCAGCATGTGCCCCCTCCGCAACGCAGACAATGCTGAAGCGCTTGCCGCTTGTACTTCTATCAATCACCTTCTCATACACCTTTTCCCATCTAAATGGAATTTCGGGTATCAAGATTACATCTGCTCCCCCGGCAAGTCCAGCTCCAAGCGCAATCCATCCGGCATACCGACCCATGACTTCAATAACCATGACACGATGATGCGAGGATGCTGTTGTATGGAGTCGATCAATGGCTTCCGTCGCAACAAAGAGGGCGGTGTCATATCCAAATGTCACATCAGTTGCCGCAAGATCATTGTCGATTGTTTTTGGTACTCCGATGATGTTCATTCCCAACTCACCAAGTTTGTCCGAGATGTGCATCGTCCCATCGCCCCCAACTGCAATGAGTGCATCAAGCCGCCACTCACGATAGTGCTTCAGTGCCCAGGAAGAAGCATCCACAATTTCCACCTTCCCCTTTGCCTCGATCGGATAGTGGAATGGATCACCTTTGTTCGATGTACCAAGAATTGTGCCACCAATGCTGAGAATACCGGAGACATCGCGGTTGGTCAACTCATGCATACGCCCTTCAACCAAACCTTCAAAGCCATCTTCAATACCTATGACTGTCATGTCATAATCATGAATTGCCGGTTTGGCGACGCCACGAATGACCGCATTTAATCCAGGGCAATCCCCACCGCCCGTAAGAATGCCAACACGCTTGATCTTCGAATACATGCTCCGCCCGGCGCCTTGTCTGCCAGAGGCAGACTTCTTTGTCTCTGCAACCATGCTTTGCCTCCCCCGTTACCTCTGAATCCAGTCTCCAATCCAGCCGAGAACAGTGTTCCACCAGAGACGTGCGTTCTGCGGTTTGAGAACAAAGTGCCCTTCATCAGGAAAATAGAGAAACTTAGAGGGAACCCCTTGCCGCTGCAACGCCGTAAACATTTGCATCCCCTCGCTTACATCCAGACGGTAATCAAGCTGTCCGTGCACGACAAGCGTCGGCGTCTTGAAATTCTGCACAAAGTTCGATGGCGAGAATTTTTCATATAGCGACCGGTTCGTCCAGGGTGTTCCTTTGAATTCCCACTCATTGAACCACAACTCGTCTGTAGTTCCATAGGCACTTACCGTGTTGAACATCCCATCGTGTGAAACAAGACACTTGAACCGATTCGTATGCCCTGCGATCCAGTTGATCATATATCCACCATAAGAAGCACCAGCCGCTGCGACGCGCGTGCTGTCCATGTAAGAAAAATGTGCAAGTGCGTAATCGAGTCCTTTCATCAAGTCTTCAAGCGGTGCCCCTCCCCAATCTCCGCTGATTACATCGGTGAACCTCTGCCCGTAGCCTGTGCTCCCATGGAAATTCACCATCACCACAACATAACCGGGTGATGCGAACATCTCTGCATTCCAGCGATAGTGGAAATCATCTTCCCATGCACCCTGCGGTCCGCCATGAACAAGAAAAACCACAGGATACTTTTTCTTTGGATCAAACAGCGGCGGTTTCACGATAAGCCCTTCAACACTGTCACCATAGGCGCCTATAAACCAGAACGATTCCAACGGCTTCAGGTCGAGCTGAGCAACACGTTCAGCATTAGTAAATGTGAGCTGCTGGACATTCTTCCCATCAATATCTGCCCGAAAAATCTCCGTCGGGAAATTAACATGCTCATTTTGAAACACGAGAAACTTCCCATCAGGCGAGATGCGAAGATTCCGTATAAACCCACCGGAAAGGACCTTTTTGGGACTGCCACCGGAAACCGAAGTTCTGTAGACCGAGTAATATGGACCCTCCTGAACCGTGAAGAACAGGAATTTACTATCTGGCGCCCAGACAACTTCGTTCACCGATCGATCAAAGTTGCTTGTAAGGCTCCTTGTCTCTCCAGTTACCCGATTATAGAGCATAAGCTGAAGCCGATCAGACTCAAAGCCCGGACGCTCTGCAGCTCTGTAGGCGATATATTTGCCATCAGGCGAATACGCTGGCTGGTTATCATTTGCTTTGTTCTCTGTAATGCGCCTCGGAGCTCCACCAGTCACAGGAATCGTGAAGAGATCGTTATTCGTACTGAGCGTGATTACCGAATCGGTGTTCATCGTGAAACAAATCTCTTTCCCATCCGGCGAGAAGGCGTAGTCGGTAGAACCACCTAAATCGATCGGCGGAATATCGTAGTCCCACGGCGTCATGTCACGCACCCCCGTGCCATCAGTGTTGATGAGAAATAAATGGCTCCGTTTCCCATCGAACCATCGATTCCACTGACGATACATAAGATGGTCGATGAGACGCGCTTTGACTTTACTTGATTGCTGAGCTTTCTCTCGGGCTGCATTGCAACTGTCCGTGAGGCAATCCGGGTAGGACTCCGACAAGAAGAGAAGGCTCGCCCCATCAGGAGACCAAATAGCGCTGCTGGCACCGGTTGAAAGGGCAGTGACCTTCCGTGCTTCCCCTCCATCAATAGAGATCACATAAATCTGCGCCGATCCATCGCGCGTTGATGTAAAGGCAATCCTCTTCCCATCTGGCGACCAACGCGGGAAGAAATCAGCTTTGGAACTTGTAGTCAGCTGTCTCGGCTTGCCACCATTAACAGAGACAACCCAGATGTTGCTGTTGCCAGTGTTCTTCTCCATGTCGTAATATGTCACCGTGTAGGCAATCCATTTCCCGTCGGGGGAAATCTGAGGATCGCTCAGTCGCCCCATTGCCCAGAGATCGTCGACCGTGATGGCTCGCTTTGTGAGACGAGATTCCACTGGCTGAGCACCAATTTGAGCAAACAACATATCCTGACCTCGCAGGGCGCATAACAGCACCGCGCCCCACAATAAAACCGATCGCCAACGGATGTTCTTTGGCTTCATGATATCACCTCCATAGAAACCGTTTTCACTTATCTGATTTTCGAAGACTTCCCCGTTGCGAAAGTTGCAGTCATGTTTGCAAAGCGACGCAAGAACTCCTTTGCAGAAACCACCGCCACGTCAAGTCCTGATAGTTCCGTATGCAGAAATTCCATCGCCTCATCAGCAGGTACTACACAGAAACTTCCGCTGGGCAGACACCCGACTGACTTCGTTGGGACAAAAACAATCGGGATTTTCATTGCAAGCTTCATCAGCTCCTTCCGTAGCTCCAGTGCACCGTCGGAGCGCGCCCATAATGCGAGGTCATCTAGAACATAGAAAGGCGAATATTTACCAGATACAGTTTTTGATAGCTCCAGCGCATCTTGAACAGCCAGCAGCGCATTTCCATTAACCTCCCAGTTCTTTGAAAGGATTTTGCCTGAGCGATTGATCGATGTTTCATCGTAACTGGTCTTCAAAAATTCATAGATCACACAAATGGGGTGGAGAGTCCTTGCCGCGGTGGCGTAAAACCTCAGTTCACGCAGATTCAGCACCGCACCGTTGAACTCGTTCCCACCCTCAAGAACAAAAACAGGTTTTTCCAGAAGTTGAGCCAGGCGCATAAAGTTCACCATAGCTCTCACCGACGCATGTCCCCAGTCTGGATACGCGCCGTTAGTATAAAGCGAAAGCCCCAGTGCATCAGCCCTTTGCATCCAGTCGAAAATATTTAAGGCAGCAAATGCTGGACGACCTTTCTCAAATTTCTCCGGGACAAATCCACTGAATTGCAAAATGAATGGTACCAGCCGTTTTGCATGTTGGTGCCAGAGCAAGCGACAGTCATCATATTGTTCCACTACCCAGTCATTGATTGCGCAAATGAAATCCCAGTACGCAGCAGAAGGCAGCTCAAAAGAATCGTCTTCTTCATTGACAGGCATGGGAATTGAATCAATTGCTGAGAAAGATGTCCCGTAGCGACGGTTTATCTCATCAACGGCATCATGGTATTTCCTCCGCAGCCATGTGTGCCACCACCTGAGCATGAACGGAGTGTACTGACCGACTTCATACGAATTTGTGGACTCATCAAAACAGAGGAGGCTTCCGCGCTGCGAAACGAAGGGCTCATTGAATAAGCCGACGCTGAATCCGACAAGGTTCGGCTCCTGTGAAAAGTGCTCAGCATAATAGACGGTCTCTTCACGCAGCCATTGTTCATAACGTCGATTTCCCACAGTTGCAAGAAAATAGTCAGGGGTACGTTTGCCATCCGGGAGCATCCCACGGCCGGTGAGCACGTACGTGTAAAGATAATTTGAGCGTTCGTCAAGCTTCGCCGCAGGTGCACTTGCATCGATCCTTGTTAACACCACCTTCACTCCACGAGCCTGAGTGAGGGAAAAAATTTGTCGAAGTATCTGAAGGCTCAGTGAATCCTCCCAAATATGAGCCGGCGGTACCACATTGATAATCTCCGCCCCATGATCAGCAGCAAACGTTACAAGCCGTTTTGCATCATTTAGATTATTCAGGAAATCAAAGTGAACTGTGAACCCGGTCAGCGGATCAGAATACGCTAAGGATTTCGGTGCAGCATCTAGAATCAACGGGAAAAGAAGAAATAGGAGCAAGCTGACAAACCTCTCAGCCCCAAAGGAGGGAAACCGGAAAAAGAAAACGCCTTGTTTTTGTCTCATATGTCTCAGAAAAGAGCAGGGTAGTAAGATAGCTGAAGGCTTACTGAACTTTCACACCAAGGTTTTGAATTGCTTCATAGTACCGTCGGATGAGATCCTGGTAATCGCGAGAGTAGCCTTCCTCACGAGCTTTCAAGATATCCTGCTGAAGCCGATTGAGAGTATTCTCTAAGTTCAGCTCCGGCGGGCTTTGTCGTTGAACATTTTCCCCAGCCTCTGCAACGCGCCGCTTCTCAAAATCACGTTCATGAACCGAGCGCGACGCATCAAGCAAGCGAGAGAGAATCCGGTCCTGCCGCTTCAATGTCTCTGATGCAATGTTCTTATTCTCGAGATCCTTGACAACTTCCTTCATTTCTTCAGCAATCTTTTCAAGATCCCCAAGGAGTTTTTCTCGTTGCCCAGCTCGACGTGCTTCCTCAGCAAGCTGTTCAAGCGATTTCTGGACAGCTGCTTGCTGCGCTGCCAGTCGTGCCATTTGAGCTTGCTGTTCCAATGACATCCCCTGTTGCTGGATCTGCTGCGTCATAGCGTTAATGCCCATCTGCTGCGAGGCGAGTTGCTGCAGCTGACTCAAAAGCGACTGCAAGCCTCCAGCTCCGCTCCCTTGAAGCATGGATTGTAATGATTGCTCCAGCAACGAAGCAGTACGATTCAAAGACGCCATCGCCCCTTCCTGCTGCGATGAAGCAAACCCACCGTTACGACTCTCGAGCCCTGACATTGCCTGGTTCATCTGCATCAATGCCTTGCCAAGCTCACGCCCCATCTCGGGCGTGACCGCAAAGGTCTTCTGCGAAAGCTGAATTAAATGCCCAATCACATTCCCGACATTTTCGATAACTTTCGCTTGCTCCTCGCCGGCTTCACGAAATCGCTGAGAGTTTGGTTCAAACGACCGTGTTTCGTTCTTGAGCCGTTCCTGCTGCTGGGAAAGTGTAAGAAGATCGTTCGTTGCTTTCCGAAGCTGATTGACAATTTCACGCTGCTGATTTTCCTGAAGAGCCTTCTGCACTTGCTCCATGGCACTTTGAAAGTCCGACAAGCCCTGGGCAATTTGCTGTTGGATCTGCTGTGCTTGCTGTAGCTCACCTGCTTGAAGCTGCCTCTGAACCTGATGCATCTTCGATGAGAGTTGCTGCGTCGACAATTGTTGCATAGCACGGGTCAGCTGCTGAAGAGGCATTTCATTCGGAAATTCCTCCATACGCGATTTCAACTGCTTCAGTTCCTTCTCCACAGAACTTAGTTGGGACTGCAAGTCCCCTTGCTTATCAGCAAGCTCATTCAGTTTAGCTGCATCTGATGGATTAACTTGCTCCGCTGACTTATGCAGCTCTTCCTGAGCTTTTCGGAGCTCCTCCGCCCGTTTGCGAAGCTCGTCAATTTTCTGTTCAATTTGTATCCGTTTCAGCAGACTCAATGTCCGCTCAATGCTCTGTCTGAATGCCTCCTCCGAGAAGGCAAGATTTTTCATCGCTTCACGAAAGAGATCAGGATTAAGATTCCGCATCGCTTCCTGAAGCTTCTTAAGCACCTGCTGAAGTTCCGGAGAGTTAAGCTGGTTCATAAGCTCCTGCAGCTCCATGTATTTCTCAAGCGTCTCCGGAGAGAGAAGCTTATTCTGATTCATGTTCTGGATAAGCTGATTCAAATTCTCCGCTGTCTGCTGAAGGTTCTTCCGAAGCTCCTCGTACCGTTTCCCGATATTCTCAATTTTCTTTTGATTCTGCCAATCAAGTTTCTGTGTTTTTAAAAACTCCTGCTGGACTTCCTGAAGCGACTGATGCAATTTCTCCGCCTCTTCTTTTGATACCTCGAGGGTTTTTGAGATATCCTTATGTTCCTCCTCTACCTGAGCGAAAATCTCATCGAGCGACGGAACTCGCACAACAAAGGATTCACTTCGGCCAAGTTTCGGTCCGCTGACAGCATCGTTGTCGAAAACTTCTGCATGATACTGAAGAGCATCCTCGGGGACAAGATTCAGTTTGCTCAGATCCCAAATGAATGGGATCTTGAGTTCACTACCTTGCCCACTCGGAAGTGGGACTTCAACATAGGAATCTGCTTGCCGGGGCTTCTCATACTTGGAATGAACCAATCGATAGCCTATCCGTAACTTTGTGAAACCAAAATCATCACGAATGGAAAGAAGAAGCGGAAGCTTCATATCCTCACCAAGATCGGCGTTACGCCCCGGTTGGGTGATCTCCACGGTGGGAAATTCATCAGGTAAAACAGTAATGCGATACACGATTGGATCGCTATTAGTCAGCTTGCTTGTATCCTGAAGAGAAACAACATACGCCCCGTTTCCACGAACCTGAAATGACCCAACAGCCTGAACACCTGAAATACTCATAGGAACTTTTGTGCTGTCTCCAAAACTGATCAGCGCCTGGGCAAGTTCCTTATTTGAAATTACCTCAATGGTTGCGTTTGTACCCGCCAGCGCCTCGATGTCGCCAACGTTATCTTCAAGATAGTGAGCCGCAAGATGCGTATAGGATGGTGGTGTAAGAAGAACGCGCAAGCTCTTCACTAAAGGACGATCAACTACGATAAGCTTATACTCATCGCTGCGGTATCCTTGAACCTCCGCTGTATAGGTTGTTGTCATGCGAAGCGAACGAAGAACAGTGCGAAAGATATTGCTGCTATCCGAGGAAAGACTAATGCGTTCCTGGTCCTCTGCTGTCCTTGCGAGATGAAGCACAATGTTTCGCACACCCGGACCAATAACACGAATCATGATAGGGACATCTGACCCTTTAAGAACTTCTTTCGTCCCCGGTGTAACAAGAAACTGATATGGTGAAGGCCTCGCAAAGCGCTCAGTAAAATGCACAATACGATGGAGAGCGTCAACGAAGTGCATCGGAGCTGGAAGAAACAACAGCGCTGCAATCACGATACCAGCGAGAAACAGCCGTCTCGCTGCTTGCTTTGGCTTGCGATCGATAAGCTTTTCAAACGAAAGTTCACCTGAGCTTCCAGATAACCCCTCTGCTTTCGCCTGAACTACAAAATCCTCCCAAAACTTGACCAGCGAGGTCTCCGAAAGCTCGGAAGAATATATGGACGTCCTTCGGCTTTCCTCGTAGACCTGTAGTGCGTCGACCAGCCGATCGCTGACCTTAGGAAGATGTGAGCCGACATAGCGTGCTGCCTCATCCCGATTCCACGTGCGCATGATTCGTTGAATTCGAAGCAAGGGGACGACAATTCGCCAGGCGACAATGGAAAGAAATGCTGCCCCACAAATGGCAACCAGCAACGTACGCGTTAGTGGGGGAAGCCAGAATAACTCTTCCGCAACCACTATAATAGAGAGACCAAAAATCGCATAAGTCGCTACAAGGTATGCCCCGCGAGTCATTTCTTCCCCGTGGTAAGCCCGTCGGAGGGCTTCCAGACGAGCGTTCAGAATTTCATAAATCGTTCTTGCTTCCATGCAGGCTAACTCAACGACTTAAAACCCATACTACAAGGTTAGTCCCAAACTGAAGCGCTTCGAGATGCTTTTCAGGTGTATCGCCATGAACGCTTGGATCATTCCACCCATCACTCGGATTCGATTCATACGTGTAATAAACAGCAAGGCGCCCGTCAAGAAAAATACCAAAGCCTTGCGGCGGCTTCCCATCATGCTTGTGAATCTTTGGAACACCACTCGGGAAATCGTAAAAACAGTGATATAAGCCATACGAGAAGGGGAGCTCAACAAGTTCTTTATCGGGGAAGACTTTCTTGATCTCGCGTCGGAAAGCTCTGTCCATCCCGTAGTCATCATCGGCATAAAGAAATCCGCCGTTCTCAAGATATGTGCGAAGCCGTCGTGCCTCCGCCTCTGAAAAGTTGATATTTCCATGCCCCGTCATGAAAAGAAAAGGGTACGAAAAGATATTATCGCTCCCAATGTCGACGTATTCATACCGAGGGTTGACATCGATATTAGTATGCTGGCGAACAAAATTGAGAAGGTTCACTTCTTCATTGGGGTCGTTGTACCAATCGCCTCCACCGTTATACCTCAGTCGGGCGATGGTGAAAGATGCTCTGGACTGTGCCTGCCCCCACAAGCTATTCCCCAGCACGAAGAGAAATAAAATCAGAGCGAGAGCCTTCCTCAGCATCACTTCCCTCTTTCTACAATCAAAGAATATACAATATCATTTATAATGGAACAATGTAAGAAGTTTCCAGATGAACACCGGTCCAAACGGAGCCCTTCCACTTCACAAAAATAGAACCTCGCCACTTTGTCAAGAATTTCCCGTTTTGCACCATGGTTGCTGTACATGGGAAATGTGCTGGAGATTGACATAGGCGTTGATTTGGCGGTGAGAGACTGACAGGAGCCTTAACTGAAGAGCGCAGGGGTCGCCGCAGACTCCCGCTTTGCCATCGCCTTTTCACCTTCCTCTTTTCTTCCGTTGCGGCTCAAGCGTCGGAACCGTAAGCTTCTTAAAAACACCACCCGTTTTTGGCTTCGGCTCAACTTTGCGAAGAGTGAAACTATCATGTTTCCGATTGATCCAGGCTTGCTGCACAATGGAAACAAGATTAAAAGTAAAGTAATACAAATTCAACCCGGATGAAAGCCCATTGAACAAAAGAAAGAAAAGAATTGGCATCAACCAGACCATCGCCTTCTGTCGTGGATCCTTGACCGTCATATACTGCTGAATAAGCATCGTCACGCTCATCAGCAATGCCAGCCCGCTTATTTGAGTCATGCCAAGAAATGGGAGAGGCTCACGCCAGTGCACGATGCTGTCGGGGATCGACAAATCCTTTATCCACCAAACGAATGATGCCTGACGCAGCTCAATCGTGGACCTGAATACAGCCCAGAGAGCATACAGGATCGGAAGCTGAAGGAGCACCGGGAGACAGCCCGCTGCTGGATTAATCCCGTACTCCTTGTAGAGTTTCATAATCTCCCGATTCATCTTCTCCTGATCGTCCTTATACTTCTCACGAATTTCCTGAATCATAGGTTGCACCGCTTGCATCTTCTTCATAGAAACCATGCTCGTCCGTGTCAGCGGATGAAGAAGGAATTTCAGGAAAATTGAGAAGATAATGATTACCCATCCATAGTTCGGGATGACCAAATGGATAATCCTAAATACAGGCAGAACAAAATACTCAGCAATGGGACGGATGATCCATGCAGCCCCAAGGCTCATAATCTGATCGAGATTAACCCGGAAGGACTTCATCAGACGATACTCAAGAGGACCGAGAAAAACAGTGAGATGCACTGCTTCCTCTGGATTACCTTTATACGGCATCTTCAAGGCAATTGTATAAGTACGCTGAAGACCATGGTCAGGCAGCGGGGTCTCAATCCCGGAGAGATAGCTCCCCTGAGCCTTCGGCGCTCGCGGAATCATTGCTACAGCGAAATATTTCGTGCGCTGCGCCACCCAATCGGTGGTTCCTGAAAAATTTGACTCTACCTTCTCACCGACCTTTGATGCAGCAAGCGTACTAAGCTCGCCGCCCGCATACGAGAAGGCTTCAGTGTAACTCGATTCATCAACGCTGTTCTCCTCCGCATATTGAAGTCCGTGCTCCCAAACAACCTGATATTCGTAATTCGCTATGACCTCCTGCATGTTTTCCAGTCTTATAGTGCAATCAAATGCATAGCTGTCGCCGCGGAAAACAAAATGCTTAACAATGCGAGCTGAATCCCCTACAGGCAAAACGAAATCAACACTGATGGAATCCGACCCTCTTAAGATGTGATGCTCCCATGGACCATAAGAACTCTGGAAATATAGATCGCGCGTGTTAATGAGTTTGCCATCACTGGTGGTGAACAATAAACTTAAGTCACCTCTGGAATTCCAGTTAACAAGTTGAACCGGATAACCGTTCCATGTACTGAACTTTCTTAATTCCCATTTCCGAAGCAGTCCTCCCTTCGTTGACAGCTCCGCTGTGTAAAGATCCGTTGTGACAAGGATGCGTTTGTCTTCGCCCATAGCAGCAATCTTGAAAAACTTCCCCAGTGTGTCCGAAGGCGATGCTGAAGTAGAAGTCACCGCCTGCCTCTGGCTAGATGCAACCTCCACAGATTTCGATGTAGCAGTCTCTCGAGCGTGAACGGCCGTTGTATCCTGCACACCTTGTTGAGGGGGGACCTGCGTCGGCGTATTGATCCATATCCAGATGAGAAGAATAAGCCCTATCAGAATAAATGCAAGTGCAGTTTGTTTATCCATAACGACCCCAAAACCTTTTTAAATCTCATGGGACCGGATCATATCCACCCGGATGAAAAGGATTACAGCGGAGCACCCTTTTGACACTGAGCCAGAGACCTCTCAGCGCTCCATGCTTTTGCAAAGCCTCAATTGAATACTGGGAACAGGTAGGATAAAACCGACAAGAGTTCTGAAAAAGTGATGAAAGAAAAAATTGGTATCCTCGAACCAACAAAATTAGCAGACGAGTCATTCTTTCCCTTCTTTAACCCCACGAATCAATGTCTGGAATAATTGCCGCATATCTTCATCGATCATTTGCCTTTTTACCCTACGCGGATCCGCGCTGTTTGACCCTCCGTGGTACACGAAAATGATCTCTCCATCCACCTCTAACGCCCTAAAAGCAGGGATAACTTCCCCTTTCATGAGACGATATGCCTCTCGCATGAGTCGTCGCGCACGATTTCTTTGAACCGCCAGGCGGAAGGAACTTGCCACAGCAAATCCGACTCGCACTTGGCAGGCCGTTGACCCCGGTGAAAGACGAAAATGAAGCCGCACCAAATCCCCTCGAATGCTTTTCCTTGTCTGAAATACCCTCTGGAAAGCCGCCCGCCCACGAAGAATCTCTTCCTTGCGAAGTCTCTCATCCCGCACTGCCAACAGCGGGACCATCTCTGAAGAGCTCCCACAACACAATTGCAGCTCTAAATCATCGGTTTACAATACAAAATGACGGACAAGGAAATTACTCGTCGCTAACTGTCAATTTGTAACGGCCCTTCGCACGACGGCGGCTGAGAACTTTACGTCCACTTTTCGTTTTCATCCGCGCTCGAAAGCCGTGGGTGTTACGCCGTTTACGCAAACTTGGTTGAAATGTGCGCTTCATCAAATTTACCTTTCAAGTTATTCCTGTGTCACGCAAATCTCAAAATAAAAAATCCGTGCCAGATTCACAAGGTTCAAGGTAAATTTTCCTCCTCCAGGGTCTTGAGTTTATCCTTTGTCCTTTGTATACTGTTTATGCTAAAAAAACGAAACTCCTTCTGTTAACAATTTGTGGATAACTTTTGTGCAAGTTTGCATCTCTCTATTTGCTGAAATCTTCTCTACTTACGGACCGTTAACAACATGTGGAAAAATATTTTTGAGAGGTGCTTCCATTTTGAAACGAAAGAAGTTAACATCTTTCACCTCATGTGAATAATTTTTGGATAACCTTAACTCATTATACTACGAAACTGATGCTTGTCAACAATTTTGTGGATAACTTGTCTATAAGTGTGGATAACTCATCCTTCATCTCAATGAATTAGGAGCAAAGTGGTGATTGAGACAGCATCCGCTAAATCGGCCGAACCGACCTATGGAGGGTCCTCAGAGCAAACGAGGCACAAAACTCAGCCTATAGGTGATGACTCTTTGGCGCAAAAGTGGCTACAATGTCTTGCTGAAATAAGCAAGCATGTTAATAACCAGAGCTTCAAAACATGGTTCGAGCCGCTTGTCCCTATCAAATTCGAAAAGAACGAACTCACTATTCAAGTGCCAAGCCAGTTCTTCTATGAGTGGCTTGAAGAACATTATTACGCTGTTCTTCGAACCTCCATTGAGGAAATTTTTGGCGAGGACATCAAACTCATTTATGCCGTTGCGGAAGAAGAGTATCTTGCTCCATCGCCTGTTGAACCGCAGCAAGTTCCTCTTGAAGGTGCGGTGCTCCCGGAAGGACATCCTCAGAGGCAGAACCATATAAGGGCATCTGTCCGTCGCGAGGATGTAGAGCAGATGGTTCGAGAAGCGAACCTCAATACCCGCTACACATTTGAAAATTTCATTAAAGGAGAAAGCAATCAATATGCGCGTGCCGCTGCCCTCGCGGTTGCGAATAATCCTGGGGGAACTTCGTTTAATCCACTTGTGCTTTACGGTGGAGTCGGGCTTGGGAAAACGCATCTAATTCAAGCTATTGGGAATCATGCGCTACGCACCGGAAGAGCAAGGCGAGTTTACTATGTATCAAGCGAAAAATTTACCGTCGACTTCGTTGATGCAATTCAACGAGACCGACTGAGTGAGTTTTCTAACCGCTATCGCAGCATGGATATCTTGATCGTTGACGACATCCAGTTTTTCTCCGGGAAAGAAAAGACACAGGATAATTTTTTCCACACATTTAATGAGCTTCACCAACTTGGAAAGCAGATAGTCCTCTCGTCAGACAAACCACCCAAAGAACTGAAAGGGCTTGACGAAAGGCTAATTTCCAGATTCCAGTGGGGGCTTACAGCAGATATTCAGCCACCAGACCTCGAAACCCGAATCGCCATTCTCCGAAAGAAGAGCGAAGACAACGGCGTCGATCTCCCTCAGGATATCGTTGAATTTATAGCCGTCAACGTGACAACAAATATCAGGGAGCTTGAGGGATGCCTTATTTCTCTCCTTGCACGATCATCCCTGGAAAACAAACCGATCACCATCGAACTCGCACGAGAAGTTGTCCAGACAATCGTTACCGATGTGAGACCTCCGATCGGCATTGAGTTTATTCAGCGAACCGTGGCAAATTATTACGATATCCCTGAAGACCTTCTCCGTGCCAAAACCAGAAAACAGGAAGTTGCCTTAGCTCGCCAGGTTGCCATGTATTTAGCAAAAGAACTGACATCCGCATCCCTCAAAACTATTGGGTTACACTTCGGCGGACGCGACCATAGCACCGTTATTCATGCATATCAGACTATAGAGGATCTCATGAAAAACGATGAAACATTCCGAAATGCTTTGTTGCAACTCAGGAGAAAAATTGAGTTGACAAGTCGCTAATGTTCTATCTTAACCAAGAGATGTGGATCACTGTGAATGAACGGTTGATAACGGAAGATCAACAGGAAAAATTATATATACCAGTATTCATCTGTGAATAACCCATGTTCTTTTCCACAACAATTAAACATTTCTGCCCAATGCGATTGATGGAAACCTCAATAGGTTACCTTTGCACATACCACTTTTCCACTTTTTTCACATCACTCAATATATTCATCATATAAATTTCTCTAAATAGGATATTCTATGGTCCGATCTATTACCATTGCACACAGTCCTGACTCAGACGATGCATTCATGTTCTACGCACTAAGTCAAGGAAAAATCCGTTTGGAAGAATTTAATTTCACAAATCTTCTTGAAGATATTCAATCACTTAATCAACGTGCATTGCGTTCTGAAGTAGAAGTTACCGCAATTTCAGCTCACGTTTATCCATATATAGCAAACCATTACTGGATTATGCGTACTGGAGCAAGCATGGGATCTGGCTATGGTCCAATCGTTATAGGACGCAAAAAAATGGAAATCAGTGGGCTTAAGGGAAAGCGCATAGCACATCCAGGAGAATTCACAACAGCAACTCTCCTTTTGCGTCTCTATGTTCAAGAAGCTGAGCTTGTTTCTCTTCCTTTTGACAAAATTGCGGAAGCAGTCCGGTATGGAGACGTAGATGCGGGAGTCTTGATCCACGAGGGGCAGATTACATTTGAGAAAGAAGGGCTCTTCAAAATAGCTGATTTTGGTGAGTTGTGGGAAGAGGAGGTTCATCTCCCGCTCCCCTTGGGACTTGATGTAGTACGGAAAGATTTAGGGTGGGAGCTTGCAAGGAAAATATCGGAGAAACTCCGGGAGAGCATTGACTATGGATATGAGCATTTTGAAGAAGCGGCAGCGTATGCTCTTCAGTTCGGGCGGGGCATTAACAAAGAGCTTGGAGAAAAATTTATTCGCATGTACGTGAATGAACTTACCATCGATATGGGAGAGAGAGGACGTCAGGCTTTGGAGATTCTTTACAGGCGAGCTTTTGAAAAAATGCTCCTTCCAGATATCCCGCCGATCGAGTTAGTATAGAAGCTAAACTAAATAAACGTTCACCGCTCGTAACGTGCACGTTAGCTCGAACTTCACTTCGCCATCCTCAAATATCGTTATCCATTGGTACCTTGAGATTGAAAAAATTTCACTGTATTTTAGATGGTTAGCAGATTACAACGGGGGTAAATATAAGCGAGCACGGGCAAAATCAGCGTGGAGTTGCCGCAGAGGGTACCCAGCTAATGGACAAGCTTACGTCCTTAGCAAAGCGGCGTGGATTCATCTTCCAGTCCAGTGAGATTTACGGCGGGATTAACGCCTGCTGGGACTATGGTCCGCTCGGTGTTGAGCTTAAGCGGAACGTCAAAGAGGCGTGGTGGCGAGCAATGACACGTGAACGCGACGACATTGAGGGACTCGATGCAGCAATCCTCATGCACCCGAAGGTCTGGGAAGCCTCAGGTCATGTCGAGGGATTCACAGACCCACTCGTTGATTGTAAGCAATGTAAGATGCGCTTTCGGGCGGATGAACTACCGGAAGAGAATCTTCGTGAGCATCGATGTCCGAACTGCGGTGGAGAGCTAACTGACCCACGGAAGTTCAATTTAATGTTCAAAACGTTCATGGGTCCTGTTGAGGATAATGCGAGCATAGTGTACCTCCGTCCGGAAACTGCACAGGGTATCTACGTGAACTTCCTAAATGTGAAGGATTCAGCGCGTCGAAAACTTCCATTTGGTATTGCGCAGATCGGAAAGGCTTTCCGCAATGAAATCACACCCGGAAATTTTATTTTCCGAACGCGTGAATTTGAGCAAATGGAGATGCAATATTTCGTCAAACCGGGGACAGATGCACAGTGGCTTGAAATCTGGAAAGAGGAACGATTTACCTGGTACCTTAAGCTTGGTATCAGGAAAGAGAAGCTCCGATTTCATCAACATGAACCTCACGAATTGGCACACTATGCAGCGGCTGCCTACGATATTCAGTATGAGTTCCCATTTGGCTGGCAGGAACTTGAAGGGATACACAACCGAACAGATTTTGACCTCAGACGCCACATGGAGTATTCAGGGAAGAATCTCACTTACTTCGATGAACAAACAAATGAACGTTACATTCCATACATCATTGAGACCTCGGCTGGCTGTGACCGAACAATTCTTGCTCTCCTTGTTGATGCATATGGAGAAGAGGACACCGGCAAGGAAGTACGCACTGTGCTTCGTCTTCACCCAAGTGTCGCTCCGATCAAAGCTGCGGTCTTCCCCCTTGTCAATCGTGAAGGTATGCCGGACATAGCACACAAGATCTATGAGATGATCATGCCGCACTTCAAGGCATTTTACGATGACAGTGGTTCAGTTGGCAGGCGGTATCGACGTCAGGATGAGGCGGGCACTCCCTACTGCTTCACTGTTGATTCACAAACTTTGAAAGATCAAACTGTCACTGTCCGCTATCGGGACACGATGCTCCAGGAGCGTCTGAGCATTGACCAGATATTGGATTTCCTCCGCGATCACATCCCGTGGTAGAGCTGATAGCTCTGTTTTTTCAAGCGAATTTCTCTATGAAGATCGGGCAGGCTATTTCTTTTATTTTCCTCAAGAAAGCGAACACCCTTCAGCAAAGCTCAGGACTCGCGCTCCGATCTGGCTGGCGTCTTGTCGTTTTCCTTACGCTCTTTGCATTTCTTGCTGGTGCCACCTTCATCGTCTATCGCTCTTTTCGTGCTCCTGCTTTCCTCAGCCCAGTGGCAGTCTACGGAGCTCTTCTTCTTGCCACGTTTTTGATGCTTGTGTATGTGGATAAGAGACCATTTCATTCAGTCGGACTTGCTCTGCACCGGCGACTTCCTATTGAGCTTCTCCAGGGAGTTGTTGTCGGCGGGGCGATGATAAGCACTGTGTTTTTTGTGGAACTTGGTTCGGGACTTCTCAGCGTTGAATTCAATGTGCTAACACTTTCAGATATGATAAGTGTTCTGTTTGGGGGAGCAGCCTGGTTTCTCATAATCGGATTTGGCGAAGAGCTCCTTTTCCGTGGGTACATTTTTCAAACGTTGATAGAAGGGGTTGGCGCTGTAGCTGCAACAATAGTTATCTCAGTTCTTTTTGGATTAGCCCATCTCTCGAATCCGAATGCCAACTTGCTATCTGTTCTGAATATTGTACTTGCAGGGATTTGGCTTTCGATCGCTTACCTCCGTACACGGATGCTATGGCTCCCTATTGCAATGCATTTTACATGGAATTTTCTTGAAGGGTCAGTATTTTCTTTCCCTGTAAGTGGCATATCGATGGGCAGGGGATCTCTCTTCCGCATCACGCAGCATGGTCCCGATTGGCTCACGGGGGGATCGTTTGGACCTGAAGGAGGTGTGGTAACAACATTTGTTCTTGTCTGGGGATCATTCTTCGTTCTGTTTTCTCGATGGTTTCAAAAGAGTGAGAAAGCATTGATTGTCGAACAGCGGGAGATTGGGCGTGGTGTGGCGTCGTAGCGGTGCCATTTTTATTCTTTTCCTCTTTTTTCTTAAAACGGCTATTTCCCAGTGGATCGATGACGCGGAGTACGATAAACTTGTGAAGCGAGGCGTCGAGGAAGTTTACAACCTCAGGTTTTCAGAGGCAGAAAAAACACTTCGGGAAGTCATAGGCCGTTGGCCCGATCATCCGTCGGGATATTTCTTTGCAGCCATGATTGATTGGTGGAAGATCATGGACGATCCTGAAAACACATCATACGATGAGGAGTTCATCCGAAAACTGGACAGTGTGATTGAGATGTGTGACAGAATTTTGCAGAAAAGTCCAGATGATGTTACGGCACTTTTCTTCAAGGCTGGTTCAATTGGTTTCCGCGGGAGACTTCGTGCCTACAGGGAATCGTGGCTTCTGGCAGCAAACGATGGTCGTCTGGCTGTGCCAGTGCTGCTTCGTCTTTACAAAGTTGATCCGCACAGCTACGATGTCCTTCTTGGCATTGGAATCTATAATTATTACGCCGAGGTAATTCCACAGGAGTATCCATTTGTAAAGCCCTTCATGGTTCTATTCCCGCGAGGCGATCGTAAAAAGGGAATTGAACAATTGACCATCGCATCGCAGAGGGCGCGATACGCATGGGCAGAGGCGACGTATTTCCTGCTCCAAATTTATTATGTGTATGAAAAAGATTATTGGAAATCATTGTCGCTTGCTGAAAAACTTCTGCGTGCATTCCCTCAGAACGCTCTCTTCCATAGATTTGTTGGAAGGTGCAATGTTGCCTTGAGTCGTTGGGAAGAAGCCTACCGGGTATGGACAGAAATTCTCGCGCGATGTAACCGAGGTGAAGTTGGGTACAATCTCTCAGCAAAACGAGAGGCATTTTATTATCTTGGTTTGTACCATTTCAGTGCAAATCATTTAGAGGAAGCGCTGAGGTACCTTTATGCCTGCGACGAACTAAGCCGAACAGTTGATCGGCAAGGTCCATCACCATTTATGATCATGACGAATTTAAAAATTGGGATGATTTACGATTTGCAGAAAAAGCGTGAGCTTGCAATCATGCAGTACAAAAAGGTCGCAGGATGGAAAGATTTCAGCGGCTCTCGCCGTGACGCTGAGAAGTATCTCAGGCAGCCGTATGGAAGTTAGTTAATTGTGAAGGGCAGGACCCTTTTGGCGGCTAAGGTTGCATAGGAGGTTAGCTTGCCTTTGATAGTTTGGTCTCTGTTCAAGGGGTGAAGTTTAGCTTGGTAGTGGGACAGCGTGTCTGAATACTTGACTTATTGTGATAATTTTTATAAATTAATAATGATTCTTAATATCTCACAGGAGGGCATTGTTATGGCTAAATCTTTGAAAGGAACGAAAACCTTCGAAAACCTGAAAGCCGGTTTTGCCGGCGAATCACAGGCGAATCGCCGCTACCTTTATTTTGCTCGCCAGGCTGATGTCGAGGGTTATCCCGACGTTGCTGGAGTTTTCCGCGACACGGCTGAGGGTGAGACAGGGCATGCATTCGGACATTTCGATTTCCTCAAGGAGGTTGGCGACCCCGTTACCAATGAACCCGTTGGGGATACCCGAGCGAACCTGAAGTCAGCGATCGCTGGCGAGACATACGAGTACACTGAAATGTATCCAGGGTTTGCGAGGGTGGCTCGTGAGGAAGGTTTTGCTGAAATAGCCGAGTGGTTCGAGACCCTTGCCCGAGCGGAAAAGTCTCATGCAGGGAGATTCACCAAAGCTCTTGAATCCCTGAGCGCATAACCGATTAAGGCGAGCATATGCTTGCTCGCCTTAATTTTTTTCTGAGGTGGCAAATGGTTTTTGACTTTAGTTCTTCTGACTTTTACAATCAAAGCGCTTTTGCGAGAGAAGCGACCCGAATATTTGATATTTGCAATGGCTGTAGGCTTTGTTATAATCTTTGTCCGTCTTTCAAAGTCCTATTCGAGCGCATTGATGAGCTTGATGGAGACGTCGCAAAACTCCATCAACAGGATACCAGAAGGGTGGTCGAATTATGCTACGATTGTAAACTTTGTTTTCCAAAGTGTCCGTATACTCCACCGCACCATTATATGCTTGATTTCCCCCGCCTCATGCTTCGTGGCAAGGCGATCGAGAGGAAAAGTGGGAATGTCAGCTTAGGAGATAGGCTGTTAGGACATGTTGACTTTATTGGGACCATTTCCTCAAAGCTTGCCCCCATCGTAAATTGGATGCTCGGGAGCAAGATCGTTCGCACTTTAATGGAAATGGCCATAGGAATTCACAGGGACAGAAATCTTCCAAAATATTCACATCAAACGTTTGTCCGCTGGTATAAAAAGCATTTAAGGAAGCGACATTTGGGTGCAGGGGCTCAAAGCGCCGATCAACCGAAAGTTGTTCTGTTCTACACCTGTTCAGTGAATTATAATGACACTGACATTGGAAAGGCTGCCGTGCAGGTATTGGAGGCAAACAATGTTAGCATTGAAGTGCCTCAACAAAAATGTTGTGGCATGCCTTATCTTGACGGCGGTGATATTGAGAGTGCGCTAAGAAATGTTCAATATAACTTGAAAACACTGAGTGCATATGTAAAGAGTGGCTTCGATGTTGTAACCCCAGGTCCAACATGTACATATATGCTGAAGCAAGAGTATCCAATGCTTGCCGATAGTGCTGACGCAAAGCTTGTGGCCGCGCATACGTACGACATCATGGAGTATCTGCTAAAGCTTGAAAAGGGAGGGAAGCTGAGCAAGGCTTTCGAGAGATCAGCAGGGAAAGTTATTTATCATCTTCCCTGCCACCTTAAAGCGCAGAACATAGGCTACAAATCACGTGACGTTTTAGAGCTCATACCTAATACAGAAGTTGAAGTTGTTGCGAAGTGCTCAGGTCATGACGGGACGTGGAGTTTAAAGAAAGAATATTTTGAGCTCTCGCTCGACGTTGGGGCGCCTTTGTTTGAAATGTTGAGCAAAGCTGATGATAGCCAGATATCGAGTGATTGTCCACTTGCGCAGCTTCAGATTGAAAAAGGAGTTGGCATGAAGCCGCGGCATCCCATCCAGATTCTTCGTGATGCGTATGGGCTACCCAAAAACCCGGAGCAATAAAAGAGGGGAGCTATGGAAAAGATTCGCCTTAGTGAAATAAAGAACCTTGTTGAGTATGAGAAGGTGCGGAATCAGTTCCGCACAAAAATTATTCAGCTTAAGAATGACCGTCGTGTAAAAGTTGGTGAGAGAATTACACTGACTTTTGAAAATCGGTATACTGTTGTTTTTCAAATAGAGGAGATGATGAGAGCGGAGAGACTGGTGGATGAATTGAAGATTCAGCAGGAGGTCGACATTTACAATGAGTTAATCCCCGGACCGAATGAACTGAGCGCGACCCTTTTCGTTGAGGTTGACAATCCTGCTGATATTAAACCGGTGTTGGACTCGTTGGTTGGCTTGAACCGAAATTGCCTTTTCTTACAGCTTGGGGAGCGAATGATTCCGGCAATGTTTGAAGAGGGGCATGCCACCGAAAGCCGCATAAGCGCAGTTCAGTACGTCCGCTTTGTGCTCAAGGACGACGACGTGAGGGAAATTGCCAACTTAAATGTCCCCATGAGAGTTATCATTCGTCATCGGAATTACAGTGCTAATGTAGCAATTGCAGAGAATGTTCGGCGCGCTATTTACTATGATATAACGGAAGGAGCTAATGCAAACGTTTGGGAGTGGCTGTGACATTTTCTTTAACGAATTTTTGGGAGCCACCGTGAACCGCAAACTGAAGTTCTTTGTTGCCATTCTGGGACTGCCAAGGGTAAACAGCGGTGATTGTAGAATTTCTGCAGCCTTGACGGTGCTTGTTCTCCTTGGTGCAGGGACCCACTCTACTGTTGCACAGGAGGAGCGACCTTTCCGCCGCAGCGCCTTCTATATTGAGGCCTTAGGACAAGGTATCTTATACTCGATCAATTATGACCACCGACTAACCCCGCACATCAGCTTGAGGGCAGGCTTCACACATTGGTCATTGCCTTTCATTTTTCCAACGAAAATGACCGGTTTCCCGATCATGGGGAATTATCTTAGCGGCAAAGGTTCCCATCACCTTGAACTGGGAATTGGGGCGGTCCCTTTTATCGTCACAGCCCCGGAACAAACCACAATCTTCGGCGCTGAGTTCAAAGGAGAAGTGCTCGGTGCGTTAATATTAGGAACGACGACCATCGGGTACAGATATCAACCGAGAGATGGTGGTCTTGTATTCCGAATTGCCTTTACGCCATTATCCCCTTTAAGTTTCGAGAAGGTCCTGCTCAGTGGTGGAATTTCTCTCGGGTATGCGTTTTGATGAATCAATGATCGAACAGGTTCTTCATCAAATGAGCTCGCTACGTTCGAGGAAGCACAACAGGGAGCGGTGCCTCTCCGAGATTTTGCAAATACGAGTATCCGCTTTCGACATCAGGCGGAGTAAGTTCCATTGAGGCTGAAAATCGATAGAACCACAATGAGGCTGCGTGCGTGAGATACCGCATTATCTAAGGAGGGAGATCTTCTTGCTTGGATCGACCGCACTCTCCGTCCTGCTGATGAACCGCTTTTAAACTTCTTCTCTGTTATTGGTCATCAACAAAATTGAATCGCTGAAACACAGTTTATCTCTCGTCCCCCTTCGGCAAATACTCTCTGGCAATTTGAAGACCTACACGCGGTTGGCACAAGGATCAAGCACGGGTACCGACGAAAGGTCGCGTGGATCGGAAGGTAACCCGGCAAGACACTTCTTATGGGGTTTGTCCTTAAACCTTACTACAAAAAAAGATTTGCCGTTTATACAGGAAAACATTGTCAATACACCAGCCGAGGGTAAAGGGGAGTACTCTCAGATTCTTGTTCAAATCACAAAAGAATTGAAGCAGGTTCTCATCTGTTAGACGTCGCGCCGGCTGAAGAGAAAGCAAGCAATTCCAAGATAAACAGACGCCTGGATAGCTCCCTTCAGGAATTCTGTTACAGATACTGGCTTACCAAGGAGAAGCCCTTGTGTTATCGTATAAAATTTCCCCATGGGAGGAATCAGATAGGGCACAAAGCTCAGAGTGAGATTATCTGTTTTTTCGATTAGCATCAGAAGAGGACCGAGGAAGAAATAGATTATAACACCAAGTATAATAACCGCAGTGCTACTTCCGACAAGGACTGCAAAAAAGGAACAAACAGTTAGGAGAATGATAACTTCTCCAGTGAATGAAAGCGCGCCTAAAATAGGAGTGAAAAGCAATGCATCGAGCTTGGCTGAGAGGATAATGCAAATAAGCATAGAAAACAGAAGCAAACTTGCGAGAGATGCCAGCACTATCCCAGCAAACTCCGACAAGAAAAACTCCTCTCGAGAATGAGCCCTTGCGAGCACTACTCCAAGAAATGGATCCTTCAGGTCTTCCGTAAATAAACCTGCCATCCCCACGATAAAGAAGAACATAAGCCCATAGTGCAGTGATTCTGCAAGCGATGGTAGCATGATATTTTGATAGGTAGGTACTTGCTCAGTTTCGTGGTTAAAGATAGTTATTGAAACAATCTCTCCGTGATCAAGCTTGAAGTAGATTCCAAACAGGAAAAACAAGAGAACTGCCACTTGGACAATACCAGCAAATAACAAACCCGGTTGGAGCAAAGTCCTTCCAAACGAGTGCTTGATAATGGGCCAACTAAGCATTGGAATCTCCACCTATGTAAGAGATGAACACGTCTTCGAGAGTTGTGCGAAATGGACTCACGGATTGAACAGTGATGCCGTTTGTTCTGAGGTCAGCGAGAAGTGCATCAAGCATTTCAGCCCCCTTCACAACACATGCCCAGCCAGAGGTTTCCTCCCGGAAATCCCATTTTTCGCCCAAGGTGGGCTTCCGAGCGATTTGAACCTGATAAAGCTGATCAGGAGGCATCATGTCTTTGAGCAATCCTTGAGCAACCATCTTCCCTTTATGTAGAATGCCGACTTTGTCAGCGACCATCTCAACTTCCGAAAGAAGATGTGAATTAAGGAGAATGCTCACACCTCGGTCACGAAGGTCAATAAGAATCTCACGGACTTTCCTTCTTCCAAGTGGATCAAGTCCCTCTGTCGGCTCATCGAGAAAAAGCAACTGCGGTTCATGGAGCAACGCCTGTGCAATTCCCAGGCGCAATATCATGCCTTTGGAGAAGGAGCCGACTTTCCGTGATCGCACTTCCGTTAACCCAAGTTGTTCCATCACTTGATCTACTCTCCGCCGTAGCTCTTCTCCCTTCATGCTACTGAGCTTGCCAAGGAACATTAAAATTCCTTGGGCTGTTAGATTTCTTTGTGGCTGGAACAGCTCAGGTAGATATCCAACCTTGTCTTTCCACATTCCTGCTGAAACCGGCATGCCGAAAAGCGTTGCTGTGCCGCTAGTTGGTTTGACAAGACCAAGGAGTATCTTAGTAAGGGTGGTTTTCCCAGCACCGTTCGGTCCCAAAAGCGCAAAGATCTCTCCTTCTCCGACCTCGAACGACACCTCTTGAAGAGCGTGAACTGATTCCCTGCTCAGCAGATGCCCTGCATAGACTTTTGCCAAATCTTTTGTTTCAACTACGTTGTTTGTACTCATGCGCTTTCAATCAACGAGATGGAATAAGGTATCGCAAAACGCGTTGTCGTTCCTTTGAACCAATTGGAATCTCGGAGAAAAAGAGAGTCTTTCCTGAGGTGTTAACTACGGCTACAGCACATTTCTTAATACCGAGATCAACAAATAAACTATCCGGAGCTATAAGAATCGGAAATCTAATTCCATTTGCCTTTGCCCAGCGGGCTAACCGAAAGGGATTTTTGGGATCGGCTACATCATCTTGTTTGAAAATCTCAACTAGTCCAGTTCACCTTCTTCTGATCTTCAACTCATCTGCAAAATCAGCTTCTCTAAACTCAAATTCACCTCTTGTCCCCTTTTTTCTCAATTCCTGATCATAGGCTTTTAGATCCTTTCTCATGACCTTTGCACTGATGGTCTTGGGGAAAGCACTCATAAACTCTATCACCCTTGGTCTTTTATATAGTGCCATATGGTCTCTTATAAATCTAAAGATATCTAAAGCCATTTCTTTTGATGGTATGTAATCTGGTTTGAGCACTATAAAAGCTTTTGGAACAATTCTATCTTTGTCATCTACTGTTGGGACAACACCTACCTCTAATACGGCATGATGCACCATGATCTCACTTTCTACTTCGAATGGACTGATTCTATAGTCGAGGCTTTTAAATACATCATCTGCTCTGCCGACAAAATAAAAGTAACCATCTTCATCAATTGAAGCAATATCGCCTGTGAAGTAATAACCAGCTTTGAAAGCCTCTGCGTTTCTTTTGGGATCGCTAATTGCTGCTAGCAGTCCAAGAGGCTTTACAGGGTAAACTTCGACCGACACCTGTCCATCCTCTTTAGCTTTTACCGGATCAAGCGACTCATTTAAAAGCGAAAGCTCATAACCTGGCGCAACTTTACCCATGGAACCTGGCTTTATAGGCTCACCTATGAAATTTCCTATCATAGCTGTGGTTTCTGTTTGACCATACCCTTCCCTTAAATCGAGGTTTAATTTTTCTTTTACCTTTTTTATAATTTCTGGGTTCAACGGCTCCCCTGCGCTTACAATCTGCCTCAATGAAAACTTATACTTGCTCAAGTCTTCAATCAAGAACAACTTCCACACACTCAAAGGTGCACAGAGCGTTGTAACTTTGTATTTTTCCATCACTGATAAAACTTTTTTTGCATCAAACTGCTTATATCGATAAATTAAAATTGTGCTTTCTGCATTCCATGGCGTGAAAAAGCTACTCCATGCATGTTTTGCCCACCCCGGCGCACTGATGTTATAATGCACATCCCCCTTTTTACATCCAACCCAATAGGTTGTAGTAAGATGGCCTACCGGATAGTGGTGCGAATGAATAACTAACTTCGGTTTTGCTGTGGTACCAGAAGTAAAGAAAGAAAACATCTCGTCAGTGGAATACGTTATAAACGTAGGCACGTATTCATCTTTGTAATTATCTACCTCGCTATAGCTAACCCAAGTAGGCACCTCTTCATCCTCTTCTCCTAATACAGCAGGTAGCTCACCTCGAACATAAACACGCGCTACTAAATCAGATAGTGCTTCTTTTGCTTTCATCACCTTGTCTACATACTCGGTATCAACAAACAAAAATTTGATGTTTGCGGATTTTATACGATCTGCTACATCTTCTGGTGGCAACATTGTCGAAGCTGGAATTATGACTCCACCTGCCTTTATCAAACCGAGCATAATTTCATACAAATAGATCGAGTTTTCCATCATTAGCAAGGCTCTATCGCCTTTTTGCAAGCCTAAATCTTTAAAAAAGTTTGCAGCTTGGTTTGATCTTCTTCGCATTTCATCAAATGTTACTTTCTTTTCTAATCCGCTCTCGTCTGCACAAATCAAACCCAAATCATCATTACCCTTTGCAATATGATCAAAATAGTCCAATGCCCAGTTGAATTTAACCAAATGTGGCCACTTGAATTCCCTTCGGCAGGTTTGATAGTCGGGTCCGCTAAGGATAAAATCCCTCAATCTTAAGAATTCACGCAACTCTTCTTTCATAGCTCCCCCGTTTTATTAGAATGTGTTTAGTCGCCTGAAGCTCTGGTACAGATTGCCTTAAGGCAAAATATATCGAAACAAAAGCATCCTGTCAAGTGGCGGGACGAAAAAACTTGACAAATTGTGCGGGCGCTTCCCTACAGTAAGGGTCTTAGCATTATTGGGATTGCAGCAGAAAGGCTTTGCTTAATTGGAGAATAAGTTGCCCGCCGCTTAGGAGCCCCTTCTGAACATCTTCCCTCTCTTATTGGTCATCAACAAAATTGAATCGCTGAAGAAGCGAATGGGGGAGCTTCAGTGAGAGACTTCGGTGCGCAAGTGAGCCGAACACCCCAAGCCCTCCCTCAATGTTGGAATAGTCGGGGGTATCCGTCCGGACAGTGAGTGGATCGTTAAATCCATGCGCAACCGAATAATAGTTGTATAGATATTGATCCAAAAGGAGGAGATGAAAAGTGATCCCTTTGATACGGATCTTATGAGGATCACCGACACGGCTGGCAAGTTGTTCAAGCACCCACGTAACAGCATCGCGTGTGTATGAAAGACTCTCTTCTTGACTATCAGCAAGACGGTCGAGCTGTGGATATGTTGCAAGAATTCTCTCTCCCTGCTTTTCAATGGAATAGGGAACCTCTATGCTATCCAGCGCTGAGGTAGTATCGACTGAGTATCGAATCCAAAGACGTGCAATATACCCTTTGGGTGCGGTTCCGGCGTAGAAAGTAAATGAAAATTGATAGCAGTGGCAGATCTCAAGCGCTGCATCCTCCTGCAGAACGGACTCCGCTGTGATGTATTGTATCGCTGGCACAATGGTTGATGCAGAAACGGCTGGATAGTCACGCGCGGAGATGAAAAGGAAATACCTCTCAGCTTCTCGCAGCTTTATCTGTTTAAGCACGTAGGCGCTTACAAAAAGGTTCCCGTGAATATCGGGAACAATAAGAGTTGTCTCAGCAAGGGTAAATGTTTCTCCAGAACTACTTCTCAGGGTAACGGAAGCATCTGGAACCAAAAGCGGACCGCGATATTCATCGGGATCATAGCCTGGTGGATCATAAGTGTGACTGAGACGAACTATCATATCCGACTGCCGTGGATCAATAATGCTGTAGACCACAAGTTTAGGAACATATTTAGTCTTAGGTTCAAACGGTTGTTCACAGCTCGATAGAATGATGAGATTTATCAATGCTATGATAGATCCAATTTTTCTCATCGCTCAGAACTCCGCTGAGAGATCAAATGATGCAAGGAATGGAAGCATGTTGATTTGCCTCCCTGTAGCACGATCGAAATAGAAAAGATTTTTTCTATTGTAAACGTTGATTATGCTCCCTTTGACCACAAGCTTTATTTCGCCTATTTCTACTTTCTTCTGAACTCCTATATCGAGTCTGTGATAAACCGGGAGCCTGCCGGCATTTTTTTCACCAAGCACGATGAAGGGAGCTCCTGGCTCAACAATGTATCCACTACCGCCCAGTACCCCATCCAAAGGGATGCGATCGTAGTATCCTGCAATTTGTGTAAATGGCAACCCGCTTCCATATTCCCATTGTGCACTTAGCTCCCACCCTGGCGCGAATGCCCATCCTGCAATGACGTGAAGATCATGCCGACGGTCGTATCGAGGGGGATAAGTAACATTATTGAACGTTTTCATGACCCTGGAATATGCGTAGGAAATCCATCCTTGTAGCGCCGAAAATTGATAGCGAAGGAGAATTTCTAACCCTGCGGCGTTTCCAGTCCCCTGGATAAGATCCGGATCATATCGATCAACTTTGTCAAGGTTATACCCGATCAATACGTTCATAGGCTTTTCATAGGCTTCAATTGATACATCGAATGCTGGTGAGAATGTGATTTCAGCACCGAGTACGTAATGACGAGCTTCCTCAGCCGGAAATCCCTTTGAAGGAGGGAGAGCATACCACATCTCAAAAAGATTAACAAGATTGTCTTCGTTGCTGAGGGTAATCAGTCGCTGGTGATAAACCCCGTACGCCCCCTTCACAGCAAATGAACGAGAAAGATGATAGCGAAGGCTGAGACGAGGCTCAAATGCTGCATGAGCTTGATCGAGAAGATCGGTATAATATAACCGCAAACCAGCGTCTGCGACTAAATTCCGGAGACGGAGGAACTTATATTTCCAGTATAAGGCTCCTTCAGGCAACGCATCGTCGTTGGTTAGGGATATCCCGGCGCTGTTTACAAGTGAATATCCTACGTCAACAATGTGAAGAAGGGCGCCAAATCCAATCTGATCTCCACTTCCGAGAACGTATGTCGCATCGGCGCGGAGCATCCGATCCAGGACAGAACTTGTCATTGGTTTCAAAGTAGGGTGAGATTTCGGATTTAAAGATCCACGAAACGATGTCTCTGAGAATGCAAAATCGCCATAGAACTGCCCTTCGAGGAAAATTTGCCTGAGATCGACACTGATAGCGTTAGTATACCATTCGTAGTCAGGTTCAAGAAGAGATACATTGGCGAGTCGATCGCCAGTGAAAAAACCATGAACTCCAAGGCGTGTTTTCTCCGTCGCGCGAATATCGAGATTGGCAACGGCGTCATAAAAATTGAACGGATAGTTCCGTGTATCGATAAAACGATTCAGTATGCCTCCGAAAAAACTTTTCCGTCCAGCGAGAAGCCAGGATGAGCCTTCCCAGAAAAGGGGACCTTCAAACAGCGCTCGGCCGGTGACTAAGCCCATACCAACGTTGCCGCCGAAACGGTTTTTGTTCCCCTGACGGGTGATAATATTTAATACTGAGGAGAGCCTGCCGCCGTACTCAGCACCAAATCCTCCCTTGTAAAGCTCAGCAGCTCGAACAGATGAACCATCGAAGATGCTGAAAAGCCCGAGTGCGTGGAATGGATTATAAATGGGCATGCCATCGAGATAAATGAGATTCTGGTCTCCACTACCACCGCGGATGTAAAACTGCGTGCTGATATCGCTGGTTGTCTGCACGCCAGGGAGAGTCATCAACGTGCGAAACACGTCTGGCTGGACAGGAGTTGGGGAAAGCTCAAATTCCCGCCGTCCGACAGTCTCGACGCTGATATTTGTTTCGCTTGCTGATTCTCTTCTCTCACCAATACGCTCTACTGCACCAAGTTGAACCGGTGATACCTGCAACTGGAAATCGCATATCGTAATTCCCCCGCCGAAGACCCGGACGCTTTTCGTCTGAGACCGGTATCCGACAACACTTGCGGTGAGTTCGTATCGTCCCAGAGGAAGAGATGGGAGGACGTAGTACCCCTTTGCATCGCACGCCGTGCCGAAATCGGTCCCCTCAATTCGGATGTTAGCGAAAGGAATTGCAGTTCCCGTTGCGCTATCAGTTACGGTGCCGTGCACAATACCACGCTGCGCCTGCCCCTGAAGATGAGCGTGAACAACAATGAAGAGGACTACAAAAGCGTATCTCAAAACCCGTCGCATGAGTTCGCCCCTGGCGAATTTAGTACGTAGTCGATAGTAAATAGGCACTTACTCCTTTATGACATCATATACATTTGGCAACGAGGGAAGTTTTTTCCCTCCACCGACCCACTCTCCGGGTTTTTCTTCCACTGCCCGAAACTCGCCAATCCCCGCCCCACCATGATCATCCTGTGCACCGACAAGGAGAGCAAACTTCCATCTCCCCAGTGAACTCAAAGAATCCTTGAAGTACCTTAGTGGAATGGAGAATGAAATTGTATGCTGTGCGCTATTGCCGATGGGATTTCGAACGTCACTTAATGATGGACGATATTCGGCGAGAATCTTACCTTTGTCATCAACCACCCGTATACCTCCACCAACATAAACGATGCGCTGAAACTTAAACGGGGTTGAAAATTCATACTGAGCATTCATTCCAACATGTCTTGACCCTGCGGTATCGCCTTGATCGATAGCAAGCGCAACGTACGTCAACTGAAATCCATATTCAGGATGCCAGCCCGGATTTACAAGATTCCGAAACTTGAGTCGCACATAAAGATTCTCCGAGTCCGCTGCGATTGTGCAATGTGTGACGTCGAGGATGCCAGGCTGAAAGGCGGGATTCAACGGATATGTATAACCCGATTCACCAGTATCGTCATACGCTGGATCAACCGCATCCCAGAGAAGACGAGCCAGCGGATTTTGTTGCTTCACGTCCTTCAGTGTAAGGAGTGGATACTCAGGATTATGCAACACCGGAAAGTCTCGAGCAGTGGCAGGCATAGCAAAGTGAATATCATAAAGTCTCCTTTTGATGCCCTTTTTTTGAAGAGATCGTAGCAAAGTTCCGTTCACTCTTACCCCATTGTCTACTACCTCTAAGGTCAACGTTCCCATCGGGGGAAGCTCAGCCACAGCGTCAAAGCGTATGATCTCTTTGTTCCGAGCGTGATTATGGATTGGAAAAGAAAAATGAACACGGTAGGAATCTCGAAGCTGAGATGTCAGTGTCCACCGTTGAGCATGTTTCGTGAAGGCTACTGATCCATCGGAAATGAATGCGGAGAACTCGACGTCGCCCAAATCTTCTGGAATGCGCGGACAAAAATCGATGCGTCGCTGAAGCGCATCAGGGTGAACACCAAAGAAATCGTCGTAGACGACCCGGACGAACTCAGCGAGGCTCCATGCCTGTGAGAATGTTCCCGACAGATCTGGTTCTTTCTCATCCGGGTGCGGAAGTGCATCCAGAAGCTCGCCAAGCGTCCCTACCGCCCCGCGATCAAGAACGTCATGGATCATAGATTTCATCAACTCATACGCCAAATCTTCCAGGTCGAACCGAATTAACGCATCGATCACCGAACCTGCAAGCCAGATCCACACAGTTCCGTTGTGGTATGCAGCGTCGGGAACGTAATACTGCTCAGCATGATGATACGGATGGAAATTCATATCTCCCTGCCAAAGCGATGCGACGCCATATGGGTATGTTAGCTTTTGAACAACTGTCTTCGTGATTGATGCTGCAAGTTCATCGTCGTGAATGATTGGAAGTGCGAAGATTTGATTTGGGCGAAGCTCCGAAGAGGGTGTCCCATCAGAGCGAATGTGGTCGTATAGAAGTCCCTGTCCACGATCAGCAAATTTTTCATTAAACGCCTTTTGGATTTTCTCAGCCAGCGCTTTCCAAGCGGTTGAGTTTTTCTCGTCCCCAACAAGCTGTGCGATTTCAGCGCTTGCCCGTAGCTGCTCGTACCAGAGCCATTGCACTTCCACAGCTCGATTTCCTCGCGGTGACCATGGACCATCCGGACCAACGGCGTCCATCCAGGTCTCCGCATCACCGTGCGTGAGAAAATGGAGCGAATCAGTGTGATACTTGATCGTTCCTTCAATTGCGCGAAGCACCGTCTGGTACATCTCACGTGCGAATGTGATATCGCCCGAGCGACGAATATACTCCCAGAGGGAAATAACAAACCACGGGGTGCCGTCAGCAGTGTTATAGCTTACCGAGCTTGGCGTGATTTGATTAGGGACGCGCCCATATGTTGAGAGAGAAGTATCTTGCTCCTGGAACTGTGCGTACGAGCGGAGGACATCACGAGCAGTCTGCCAATTACCAGTGACGAGTGCAGCACCTCTGAGCGAAATGAAGGAGTCTCTCCCCCAGTAGTTGTCAAACCAGGGCAAGCCTGCAAAAATTCCTGTGCCGCGCTGCTTCATGATGAGAGCATCCAGGGAAGCCTTCACCCATTGAAGGGCAAGAGTAAATCGCTTATCGGCTGTCTTGACATCTGTGCGTGCAAGAAGTGCCCTAAGTCGCTCACGCTTAACGGTGCACAGAGAATCAAATATCATGGCTACTTGCGCTACATTTCTCACACAAGCTTCGGAGGCAGCTGCTGCGGAGAAAATGATTCGCACATGCCTATGGGCTTTAAGCAATAGTGCTGCTGGAGAGGATGAAGATGGCTGCACTGCTGTTCTATTGGTAAAGGTTGTTGCACTATTCAGTATTTGTCCATCAAGCCCCGACGCACCCACCCCAAGCCACCGAGGAGATGCAAGATTGAGTTGGTCTGGCGGAATTCGATCAATCAGAAGGATCCCGTTGAAGAACCGTATATGTGAGCTGTCATCTGGGATGGGCGAATCAAAAAGTGGCAAGATCGCTATCTGGTGCACCTGGTTGTCAGAAAAGTCAAGTTGGATCAACAGCGCATCGATGTGGTCGGGCAGCAGAAACGTTTCTAAAATCCCATTTGCGTACCGACGTAGAAGTCTGTCGGGGAAAACTTCGCTGAGTACTGTCGAATCTCGTCTCAGCGGGTTACCATCGACAGCTACTTCGTAGTCCCTCAAGATCTTCTGAGCATTGATGAACCAGCCATGCCATCCACTTTGTGCGGGGGCGTTTATTTCACCGTAAAACCATCCAGACTTCTTGTTCGTAAAAGAAAACTCTCGTGACCTGCCTTGAATAGATATAGCCATATCGTCGATTCCCGAGAAACCCACTGCACTTTCTTCAGTCTCCCTCATCTTCGTAAACTGAAGATCAGGAGCTTCTTGTGAATGCGCAAAAGGTTGACTGCTCAAGAAGGAAAGAATTATCACCAATTGAATCCACGAATGGCGGGCAACAATGCGCGCACCCGAAACAAATGGGGTCATATTTTTTCTCTCGCTTTTACAATCACTCTCCGCAGCTCGCTGAAGAATTATCTCGAGATCTCGCTTGAAAATTACTCAATCTTTTTATTTCTCACAACTTGCTGGTTTTCCCAGGACTATTTTCGTAGATTAAAATAAAAATGGGAGCAGTCTATGATTGATCTTGCAGTAAATATTGCCAAAGAAGCGGGGTATTTTCTGAAAGAAAATATTGGAAAGATACACGAAATTGAACAAAAGGACGGTCTTTCGACGAATCTCGTGACCGATGTTGATAAGCGCTCAGAAGCCCTGATCATTGCCAGAATTCGGGAATATTATCCAGATCATCAAATACTTGCTGAAGAAAGTGGAAAAGAGCAAACCAATTCTTCGTATAAGTGGATTATCGATCCACTTGACGGGACAACGAATTACGCGCATAGGTTCCCGGTCTATTGCGTCTCAATTGCAATTGAGCATAACGGCAAAGTTATTGCTGGTGTTGTTTATGATCCGAATCTTGATGAGCTTTTCACAGCTGAGCGAGGAGGTGGGGCGTATCTCAACGGAGAGCGTCTTCATGTGACAAACACAAGTTCGTTGAAGCGGAGTCTTCTCGCTACAGGGTTTCCGTACAACCTACAGGAAAATCCTTTCAACTGCATTGGTCACTTCAATAATTTTTTGATGGAGGCTCAGGCAATTCGTCGACTTGGCTCGGCGGCACTCGATCTCGCCTACGTCGCTGCGGGACGCCTTGATGGATTCTGGGAAGTAAATCTAAATCCGTGGGATATGGCAGCTGCGGCGCTCTTTGTTGAAGAAGCTGGTGGCAAGGTTACGGACTTTATGGGAAATCCGTTCAGCATTTACAGACCTCAGGTCGTTGCAAGCAATGGGTTCATTCATGAAGAGATGCTTCGTGTACTGAAGCGAGGCATGGCGTAATCTTACGAGGTTCTTGAATGCTGGTGCCGAGTTATCCAGCGATAGATGGATTTTGCTATTTCAACAACAATCCATACAATCGATCCGGCTGCAACCGAGATAAGCCACTCCTTCAGACTCAGAGCTGTAGTCATAAACGGCACATTTAGAATTGGGACGTAAATAACAAGCAGCGTCAGCAGCAGAGCGCTCGCAATTCCGAGGAGCAACCAACGGTTGGTGAACCATCCTATCTGGAAAATTGAACCTTTCGGCGAGCGGCAATTCAATGAATTAAACAACCGAGCTGAAACCAGCGTCGATAAAAACATTGTCATAGCCTTTACGTGTCTCGGGTCACTCGAACTCAATGTCCACCAGAAGACACCGACTGTGACCGCAGCAATGAGTAGCCCAACAGCTGGGATGTAGAACAGTGAATGCCGATCAAAGATGCTCTTCTTTGGGTCACGTGGTGGCTGCTTCATCAATCCCTGCTCGGGTGGCTCCACACTCAGCGCGATAGCCGGGAGTCCATCCAGAATCATATTGACGAAAAGAATCTGAACCGCTGCAAGTGGTAAAGGCAAATTCGCTAGCAGAGCAACAACCATCGCAATTACCGTTCCAAGGTTTCCACTGAGAAGGAACACTAGATATTTCCGGATGTTCGAGAAAATTGCTCTCCCTTCTTCAACCGCTGCCACAATAGAAGCGAAATTGTCATCAAGCAGAACCATTGCGGAGGCTTCCTTGCTCACATCGGTCCCTGTAATTCCCATCGCAATACCAATGTGGGCGCGCTTCAATGCGGGCGCATCGTTGACTCCGTCACCAGTCATCGCGACGATCTTCCCCTTTTTTGTGAAAGCATCAACGACGCGGAGTTTATGTTCAGGGGCAACGCGAGCATAAACCTCAACCTGTTCAACGATAGATTCAAGAGTTTGTTGGTCGATCTTATTTATTTGATCTCCGCTTAGAACTATTGGCATTGCATCGAGTTCCTCGCCACTCAAGATTATCCCGTCAGTCAAAATCCCTAATTGGCGTGCAACAGCTTCCGCAGTATATTTATGATCGCCGGTGATCATGACCGGTTTAATTCGTGCCTCCTTGCAACGTCGTATTGCTTCTTTTACCTCCTCACGAGGTGGATCCATCATTCCAACAAACCCAAGGAATACCATATCGCGCTCAATATCACCTTGCTTCCCGTCAGCTCTTAGGAGAGAGTACTCCTCTGAGGAGAGTGTTCTATACGCAAAGCCAAGAGTTCTCAGTCCCTCGCGTGCTATCTGCGAAGACTGTACGATAAAACGATGTCTGTCAGAAGTTGTAAGAGGAACATGTTCTCCGTCAAGCTGGTATGAAACGCAATGTCGCAAGAGAATTTCGAGAGCTCCCTTCATGTATGCGATATATGTACCATCAGACCGTTGATGAATTGTCGTCATGATCTTCCGCTCGGAGGAGAAAGCAATTTCATCAATGCGGGGCTCCTGCTCCTGAAGGGAGCACTTCGTGATCCCGGCTTTTGCAGCCATCGTGAGGAGCGCCCCCTCCGTTGAATCTCCAAAGATCTTCCAGCTACCATTGACTTCGCGGAGTTCCGCGTCATTGCACAGAGTTGCACTCCGCAAAAGAATCTGAAGATCCGCATCGTTCGTGGGATCAACCTGCGTGTATTGTTGAAGGTTCGTAGCGTCCCTGAGAAGAAAGCGCCCTTGCGGTTTGTACCCGATTTCCGTCAGGCGATATTCACGCTCCGGAAGCACAACAACTTGCACAGTCATTTCCCCTTGGGTAAGGGTTCCCGTCTTATCGCTGCAGATCACACTTGTTGCACCGAGAGTCTCAACCGCCGCAAGCTTTCTGATGAGCGCATTGCGTTTCACCAGGCGACGGACTCCCAGCGCCAGACTAATGGTGACCACAGCTGGTAGAGCCTCAGGGATGACCGCTACCGCCAGAGCAATTCCCCAGATCAACATCTCGATCACATCGTGTCCACGAAAAATCCCGAAGAAGGCTATCACAATAGAAAGGAGAAGAGCAAGGATACCAATCCACCTCCCCATCTGGTCAAGGTTTACCTGAAGTGGCGTCCGTTCGCTCTCAGTCTCCTGGATGAGTCCAGTGATCTTCCCCAATTCAGTCCCCATCCCGGTCGCCGTGACAATCGCTTTGCCTCTACCATGGCTGACAATTGTGCCGGCGTAAACCATATTCCTCCTGTCGCCAAGTGCGACCCGCTCTCCTTCCAGTGCGGCGTAGGTTTTCTCCACCGGATGAGACTCACCAGTCAATGCAGCTTCATCAACACGGAGGTTCACAGCCTCGATAAGCCGCCCATCTGCTGCAATACGATCCCCAGTCTTTAATGAAAGGATATCTCCAACAACAAGTTCGCGAGAAGGGATGATCTTTTCTTCACCGTCACGAATGACCGAGACTGTTGGGGCGGCTATTTTCCTGAGCTCCTCAATCGCTTTATCTGCACGGAATTCCTGTACAAATCCCAATACTCCCGCCAAAACCACAATAGCAATGATGGTGATGGCTTCAAATGTGTCCCCGGTAGCAATTGAGATACCTGCTGCAAGGAGAAGGATGACTATTAGAAAACTCTTGAACTGAGCAAGGAAAAGTGAAACGGGGGAGGTCGAGGGCACCTTTGTCAACTCGTTGGGACCGCATGAAGTTAGCCGATGTTTTGCCTCAGCTTCTGACAACCCCTTCGGTGAACTTTCAAGCTCCGAAATGACCTCCTCTACGTTTTTCGAATACCACCGCGATTCAGGAAAACGGGGAGGGTGTTGCTTACCGGTCTGCATCTTGTTCACTGATTAGTTTTTCAAAATCCGTGGAAAGGCTTAGTGCGTTCGTTAAGAACGATTGTCCCGACTCGAAAACGTTCTCTCAGCGCGGCTGATAAAATTTCGCTTCTTTCTGGGCTTTCATAATACAACAAGGCGAAATGAAATTCAAGGGGAACACTTCATCGAAAGGGGGCATTCCCGGTGCGTGTCATCTCGCTCACATGTGATACGCTGCTTTTGACTTGATGTGGGTGAAGGAATTTTGTATATTTCGTGCACCAGCGCCACTTAAGGAATCTCTCATACCCACTTATGGAGGTAGGGTTCTGAAAGGCAATTCAAAACATTTTCCTTGTAACTGTAAAAAGGGGGGGTAACCATGGAAAAGCTCCTTTTCATCAGACCGATTTTGCAACTTGCTGAGCGCGGGACTCTTATCCGCTCCGTTGTATTCTGGATACTCCGAATTCTCGCTGTTCTGCTTGTGCTTGCGGGATTATACTTGTTTATCGAAATTCTCCGGCTCGCTTTCGGTGGCGGTGCCCTGGTGGCTTTCGCTGGATTGATAGCTGCTCTCATCCAGCTCGCCGTCTTTGTGATCGCAGCTGAAATTATGTGGGTTCGCGCTGAGAGTGTAAATGTTCTCCCCGACGGAGCCTATCCTGCAGTCCGAATTATAGCTGTCGTTCTACGATTAGCCGGAGAGCTCTACGCGACGATGGTTTCTGGCTTAAGTGTCGCTCTCTGTCTTGCTATATGGATTGCTGGGGCGGAAGGTGGATATCTGTTGAGAGAACTAATCCCCAGCTCTTCGCTCTTCATACCGGGAGGTATAACAACAGGGTTCCTTGGCGGGTTGCTTGCTCTAATCGTTGGGATCGTCTTTGCTGTTTCAGCCTTAATTCTACTCTACTTTTTAGCAGAAATATACCTTGCCATCATCGATATCGCAACAAATACTAAGCGCGCTTGAGAAGTTCTGAGCAATTTGCAAAAGCTCTCTGAAGACAGGAGGGAGTCCGCCTCTGGCGGGCTCCTCCCTTCTACATCCTTGAAGAGGGGCGTGCTTTCTATCCGGAATCTCAAAAGTTGTCGAAAAAGGAACCAACAAATAGTCCCCCCTGAAGGGAGAGTCCCGTTGCCTTAAATGACGATGGGACGCCGGTGGCATCAAACTCGTTAGAGGACCACGATCCCATGAAGCTTACGTTGTATCCGCCACCAAGTCGTAAGCCGAGCCAGTTGGCAAGATGAATCTCCACATAAGCCGTAGGTTGCAAGGTGAAAAACCCAGCATTAAACTCTTTCACAACGTCCGCTGAGGTTCCATCTCGCAGTTCACTCAATGCCTTGGTCCAATCTTTCGTTTTGTCAATCTGGCGAGAAAGTCGAAGCCCAAGTCCACCACCACCTAAAATAACGCCCAGAGCCACATCCACTTTCCTCTGTATCGGAAAGGCAATCTCCACAGTAGCTCCACCGAAACCGGTGCTCAGCATTGCCTCCCTCCGAACACCGTTCGCGGTGCTGACCATTTGAAGCGAACCGCCAGCCCCCATACCTCCAATACGCATATTCTTGATGATGTTTATATAGACATAGCCTCCACCGCCGTAGAGGAAGATTCCACGTGAACCGAAATCCGGCATTCCAAAAGAGGCAAGCTCCGAATTAACATCTTTCACTGAAGGTCTGAACCATAATGGAAGGAATCCACCAGCTCCTCCCATCTTCCCCCAGGATTCCATACTTTGTGCTACCTGCTGCTCTTGCGCAAAACCACTGAGGGAAGTAACAGGCAACAGCAAAGAGCTCATAAAGATAAAGAGCCGAACAGAAAGCAGTCCGTGCTTCATAAAGGGTTCCTCCTTTCGCTATTTGTATATGAAGACTATATTCACCTGAGAATCCGCCTGAAGGAATTTGTAATTCCCTATTACTAAAAAGAAATCTTCATAAGTTCACGGAGGTGAGATTCCACCGATCGCCCAAGTGCTTTGAGATCGTAACCTCCTTCGAGAACAGAAACAATTCGTCCGCGAGCAGACTCTGATGCCTCAAGAATCAGCCGAGTCATCTCGCCAAATCCCTTTTCTGTCACGTTCATACCTGCAAGAGGGTCATCGCGGTGTGCGTCAAACCCGGCTGAAATCATGATCAGCTCAGGAGAGAAATCCACTAATGCCGGCACAATTATTTCCCTCATTGCGTCGAGATAAACCTCATCTCCTGATCCAGCGTTAAGAGGGATGTTCAGTGTCGTTCCCGTCCCGTTTCCCGCTCCACGCTCATTTTTACCCCCGGTGCCCGGATAATACGGGTACTGATGGATGCTGACATAGAGAACAGAGGGGTCATCATAGAAAGCTGCCTGCGTGCCGTTTCCGTGATGAACATCCCAATCAACGATGGCGACGCGTGTTAATCCATGGTGCTCCTGCGCGTAGCGCGCTCCAATCGCTATGTTATTGAACAAGCAAAATCCCATGGCGTGGTCATGTTCAGCATGATGGCCCGGAGGTCGCACTGCACAAAACGCTCTGTGGTTATCGCCTCTCATGGCGAAATCTACGCCTGCTAATACACCACCAGCAGCGAGAAGTGCCGCCGCATAAGAGTCACGCGATACATGTGTATCCCCTGAATCAAGAACGGTTTCACCTATACGGCACATCTCGCTGACAAATTCTATGTATCGAATTGAATGTACCTTCGCAATCCAGCGTAGCTGCGATGGTTCGGGAGTGATATGCTCCATGGCATTCCAGAGATCTATCGTTTGAAGATGCTCAAGCATCGCAACAAGACGCTGCTCACTTTCTGGATGCATGAATCCCGTCTTATGTTTCAAATAATCTTCGTGATAGATAAACGCAAGTGGCATCAAACCGCGCTCGCTTATTGTAAGCGAAAGATAGAAAGAGATATTCGGAGTTGCAAGAAAGCTCAATAGAATTGCTTGAAATTGCTCAGAAATTCCCGTAATATTTTAACGTCAATAGAGTTTCAGAAGCGGGAAAATTTGTGACATGAGAGTCCGTATCGGTGACATTGAGATCGCTTACAACGCTACGGGTCCCCCTGAGGCTCAGAGCGTGATCTTCCTGCACGGTTTTCCCTTCAGCAAAGCGATGTGGAAGGCTCAGCTTGATGCCCTTTCCCCCTTCTGCCGTGCAATCGCCTTTGACATCCGGGGTCATGGGGAAAGTGATCAGGGTGATGGACATTATCTAATAGAGTTTTTCGTGGACGACCTTATTAGTTTCCTTGATGCACTTCATATCGAGCAAACAGTGGTAGCAGGACTTTCCATGGGAGGCTACATTGCCTTAAGGGCTATTGAGCGCGACCCTGATCGCTTCCGAGGACTGGTGCTGTGTGATACTCGCAGTGAAGCTGACACGAATGAAAAGAAACTGGGTCGAGCTGCTTCAATTCGGCTGTTGAAAACAAAGGGCGTCCGGGCATTTGCTGAGGATCTCATGAAAAACCTTCTCGCGCCTGAAACTTTTGAGAGCAAGTCAGAGGTTGTTCAGTTTGTTAATGACCTTATTTGCTCCACATCGCCCCGTACGATCGCTAATACACTGATTGCGCTTGCTGCGCGTACTGATACGACAGCGTCTCTTTCGAGCATTAACGTCCCAACGCTCATCCTTGTTGGCGAACATGATCCACTCTCCCCTCCTGCAGTCATGCAAGCAATGCAAGAGAGAATCCCGAACTCTGAACTACATGTAATCCCGAAGGCAAGCCACCTGAGCAACCTCGAAAATCCAGAAGAATTCAACCGCAGGTTAGTAGCATTTTTGAAAAGAATCATATAAGACGGAGAGAAATCAATGAATAGCTCGACAGACAGCAGTTTTCTCAGCGACCCGAAGCCAGAGCAGAAACTCTCTGGCAGGTTACTTTCCCTTGACGTTTTCCGCGGCATCACGATTGCAGGAATGATCCTTGTCAATAATCCGGGGAGCTGGGATTATGTGTATCCAGCTCTCAGACATGCTGAGTGGAATGGATGGACCCCGACGGATTTGATCTTCCCCTTTTTCCTCTTCATCGTCGGTGTAGCAATTACATACTCATTTGCCAATCGATTGGCAAAAGGTATCAGCAGGAAAAAACTCTTCCTCCAGGTAATCAGGCGAACGCTCATATTGTTCGCTCTTGGTTTGTTCCTTAATGGATTCCCTTATTACAATCTGGCAACCATCCGCATTATGGGCGTTCTCCAGAGAATTGCACTGGCGTATTTCTTTAGCTCGGTGATATATTTAGCCTTCAAAACAAGAGCGCAGGTTGTCATCACCGTTTTGCTTCTGCTCGTTTACTGGGCACTTATGAAGCTTGTTCCGGTGCCGGGTTATGGTGTGGGCATTCTTGCAAAGGAAGGAAACTTGGCGCAGTACATCGATAATCTTATTTTAAAGGGGCACATGTGGACGCCAACCTGGGACCCTGAAGGCTTCTTGAGCACAATCCCTGCCATTGCAACAACTCTTCTTGGTGTCTTCACCGGACAATTCCTGAGGTCAGATCGAGAGCCGCTTCAAAAAACGTCAACGCTCTTCCTGCTTGGAAACGTTGGCCTCGTGCTTGGGGTAATCTGGGATATATGGTTCCCTATCAATAAGAACCTCTGGACAAGTTCCTATGTTATCTTCACCGGTGGGATGGCGCTCCTGTTCCTCGCAACATGTTACTATCTTATTGACGTGAAGAAATCAACCTGGTGGACAAAGCCCTTCGTCATCTATGGCACGAATGCAATTACTGTCTATGTCCTTTCCGGCATACTTGCACGCATCCTTATCCTTGTGAGAATTCCGCAGCCAGACGGGACGAACGTTCTGTTGAAAACTTTTATCTACCAGAATTACTTTGCATCGTGGGCTGGACCTATGAACGGATCGCTCTTCTTCGCCCTGGCGTACATTATCCTGTGGCTGGGAATCATGACAATTTTCTATAAGAAAGGTATTTTCATCAAGATTTGAGCTTGCATTTAATAGCAGCACAAGACCCTGATTCAGGCGGAATGACGAAGACTCTTACATTGAACAGCGTGCGGAAAAGGAGCCTAACATGAAGAACTGGAAGTTGCTTATCGTGATTCTCATAGCAGCGCTCGCTGAGAATGCTATAGCTCAGACAAGTGCCTATAGATTCTTGCTGAACGAGACAAGCGCTCGATCAGCAGCCATGGCTGGAAGTTTTGTTGCAATGACAGATGACCCCAACCTCATCTTTTCGAACCCTGCTGGACTTTCAACCATCGAAAACCCTGAACGCGCCGTATCATTCGGATTTCTGAAGAATCTACTCGATGTGAATGCCGGCTATGCAAGTGTTGCACTCAGATGGCGGAACGTGGGTACGGTCGGAGCGGGCATCATTTATACAAATTATGGCTCATTCACAAGAAGAGATGAAGTAGGGAACGATTTAGGTTCATTCGGTGCTGGGGATTTCGCTCTTCTTGCGGGCTACTCAAATGAATTCGCTCCTGAGTTTTTCTATGGTGTGAATGTTCGATTTATTTTCTCTTCAATTGCTGGATACCATTCGACTGCAGCAGCAACTGATTTCGGCTTATTGTATCTCATTCCAGACAATGGTGTTGCTCTTGGAGCAAGCCTCACGAATCTTGGAGCTCAACTCTCAACGTATGCCGGGGTAAGAGAGCGGCTTCCACTGGATTTTTCCATTGGTGTGGCAAAGCAAGTTGAGCATCTTCCACTTCTGTTGAATTTAAATTTCCATCAACTTAATCTGGAATCCTCTTCGGTCTTAGGGAGATTTCGCGCATTCACAATAGGGGGCGAGTTCACAGTAAGTGATGCTATACGACTTCGGTTCGGATATGATAATGCACGGCGCAGCGATTTGAAAATTGGTGCAACAGCTGGACTTGCTGGATTTTCCATTGGAGCCGGCATTCTCATCGACCGCTACCGATTTGATTATGCCTTTTCATCACTCGGCAAGATTGGAGGTCTTCATCGGGTGAATGTGACTTTCGGGTTCTAACGGGTGAGAAGAGAGGAGTAAATTTCTTCTGAAGCAACGAGATTATCCGCTCATTTAGAAAGCGAACCGCAAAATCCACTCCCGGCCAATGTCACGCGCTTAAAGTCACGATAGAATCGGGTGGAGGTTGCATTGCTCTACGGCGGTATATGAACGTCCTCATAACCGAGCTGGAAATCTGTTCTGGGTCCCGCAGTATAGTTGCCTTTCCCAATATGGGAGCTGGAATCTAATCGAGGGAACCGCCAGTTGCCTGCTATCCAGACATGATAGGACAGTCCATGTGCGCGTCGCGTTGTGCATACTGGATTTGAGATACGACCGAAAAGAAAGGCAAATTAAGCTATTCAGCGAACACCGTAACCTCAAAGCCAAGCCTTACCGACGTTTTGATTCTGGTCCACCGTCGCCACAGTGGAGTTGGGTAATTGGAGATTCTACGTAGCGGATGTAAGTCCCAATTTGGCGCCATAAGTCTTAATGAGGTGGGCATTAGCAATACTTGTACACAACAGCAGAATCGCCACCACTGGATGAATCAGGGGGAACCAGCAGGGCGCGAACCTTTCACCTGCCTACCGGCAGGTGTTGTCTTATACGCGGTATGACCAAATTTATCCTTCCCTCCACTCTTCTATTTCTGCGCCTATCTGCCTGAGTGTTTCTTTTAGGTGATTATAAAAGATTTGGCACAAGATTGCATAGTTTTTGAGTTAAGATTCGAAAGATATCTTCGTTCCTATGGTTATATCTGAATTCCATTTCTTTCAAATAAAGGGGGAATTTTTCTATGGAGACACCGTGATGCTTAATCAGTCTTTCTTTAGCATAACTCCAGAAACCCTCCAGACCATTAATGTAAACCTTCCCGGAGGAGA